>OIWK01000873.1_pt1 | contig 31477 bp, 30 predicted proteins | sample 1587401 | NCBI WGS metagenome assembly OIWK01 (sample SAMEA3888911, study PRJEB22519) | human gut metagenome | biome: human gut; feature: human-associated habitat; material: faeces | place: Denmark | collected 2009 | reverse complement strand
TGCCACCACGTTTTCTTACGGCACTTTCGGTTCCAAAAGTGCCTACCCGTGTACAATAACACTGCACTGATACTTTCCCTGATAAAAGCGGTAACCGCCGCCCAGATTATAAACCTCATATCCCATCCGGTCATACCAGCCGCACACCAGAAGGCTTTCACTCCCCCGCGCACAGTAAAACAGAAGCGGACGTTCACCTGTAAGTGTCTGCCGGTTATCCTGAAGCCATAAAAATGGAATATTTTCCGCCTCGCAGAGGTGAGACACATTATATTCTTCCGGCGTCCGAAGGTCAATCAGCCGTCCCGTGTACCCTTGCTCCAGCCACGCGTCCAGATACCGCACCGGTATGGTCTGATACATCCGTCATCCCTCCTCATTTTATACAAAAACGGTTTCTGACAGAACCCGATTTCTTTTTTACCTCTATGTAATATTAATATATGCTTTGTCCGGCGGACAGGTGTCGGAGGAGATGCGGCAGCCTCTTCCATTGGCTAGAAAACGAACAAATGCCGGGAAACGGTGGAGATTCCGCATTCCCGGCATTCACTATTTTTTCTCTTATCTGCCTGTCTCATCAGTCACAATCGCTGTAATCATCCTCTGTCTTGTCCTGATACTGGTTTTTAGAGCTATTCCTGGAACGGTTCTGGCTCTGGTTCTGCATGCGGTTCTGGCTCTGGTTGGAACCATAATTAGAGCTGTTCTCGGATGCATTTTTGCTGCTGTTTTTCTCGGCACTGTTATCATAGTTGCTGTAACTGTTTTTGCTTGACATAAGTCATTCCTCCTAAATTCCTGCCCTGTCAGGTTTTCTACGTGTCGGTTCCGGCTTCCTGTGAACAGCCGCTTAACCGTCACTTTCTTGTTACAGGTCTTAGTATGGAATTTTACTGCAAAAGTATGCAGGGTAATTCTTACTTTTTATGCCAGTAATATTTTTTTGTTTCATCGGACGCAATTTCCTATGAAATCAAAAAACATCTGCATCCAACCCTTTTTTCATGAAAAGGTTCAATGCAGATGTTTCGTAAATTCATTCTTAACCCAGCACGTTCACAATCTTAACCGGTGTGCGGTAGTTCCATGGGGAAGTCTTGATGCCGGTTCTTTCAGTTGAAGCATGTACCACTTTGCCGTCGCCGATATACATCGCTACATGGTTGATACCTCTTCCGCTTCCGTAGAAAATCAGGTCGCCCGGCTGCATCTGGTCAGCGCTGATTGCTGTACCCTGCTTGGACTGGGAAGTTGAAGAACGGTTCAGGCTCACACCGGCACCGTGCTGCATCACATATTTCGTAAAACCAGAACAGTCAACCCCTGTGTGCGGGTCGCTGCCGCCAAATTTATAACGTCCACCTACAAACTGCAGTGCATAATTGACTAACTGCTCTCTGGTCGAAAGATTGCTCTGCTCTGCGACAAATGCATCTGCGACTGCAGCTGCTTCCTCTGCCTTGCTGAGCATAACGCTACTCTGAACCTTCAAATAGCCTTCCATCTCACCGGCCGCTACCTTGATCCAGCTGTCATCTGCCTTTCCAACTACGTCATAGGACTCGCCCTTTTCAGCCATCGCTACTACTTCTGAGTTTTCATCCTCATCCGCATAGATCGAAAGGTCTGCTGCCACGGTTGCCACCATGTCGCTCTCATAACCTGTAGACGGCCCCGCAAAAGCTGCCTGCGCGCTGCCAATGGTCAGCATTGAGCACACGCATACCATACTGAAAAGTTTCTTTGTTCTATTTAAATTCATGCTTCAAAACTCCTTAATTAGATTTTGTGATTCCCGCAGATATTGCTGAAACAAAAGAATCGAGTCCCAATCGCTGTGGTGTTATCTATCGTTCGAAATGTTACATAATTATTAAATCTTGTTACGTTGTTATTATATTTTCTTTTCTTTTCGTTGTCAAGGAAATGACGGATCTTTTATATTTATTTAAGATTTTAATTTCCGACAAAAAAGCGCAAAAATACAGGGAATTTCAACCATATTGGGACAAAATATTTTTGCCCCAGGCTGCCGAAATGCCCTGCATTTTCAAGTGTTTTTTATATCATCTCATATATAATGCAAATCACGATTCTGAAACATATTTCATAATTCTAAGATTCTGTCTCTGGCAAAATTTTATTTTCATTTTTCACCAGCCGTGTCCAGCGTAAACCAGAACTCCACACCGTTCTCATGGTTCTTCACACCGCACGCCTTATGGTGCATCTCCATGATCGCCTTGACGATCGAAAGCCCGATGCCGCTGCCGCCATATTCCCGCGTTCTCGCTTTATCTACCTTGTAAAACTTCGTCCAGAGGTTCGGAAGCGCTTCGTCCGGGATCGGATTTCCCGTGTTAAACACTTCCACGCAGACCTCTTTTCCATCGCGCCGGTGGTCAATCCGGATCTGAATCTTCTTCTCCCCGCCGCCCACATGATGAATCGCGTTCGTCAGATAATTGGTGATGACTTCCTCTATTTTAAATTCATCTCCCATGACGTAGACCGGTTCCTTCCCGTCAAAATCCACAGTCAGCTCATTCTGCTTAAGCAGCACACCGGAAGAAGAAATCACACTGGCAATCAGCTCCGTCAGGTCAAACCGCTCCACAGACAGCCGTTCTCCCCCAAATTCCAACGCCGTCAAGGTCAGAAGCTGGCGCACCATCCGATTCATTTTCCCAGCCTCGTCCATGATAACGCCGCAGTAATAATCGCGGTTCTCCTTGTCCTCCGCCATGCCCTCGACGAGTCCTTCCGCATAGCCCTGAATCAACGCGATCGGCGTCTTTAACTCATGCGACACATTTGCAATGAACTCCTTTCGCATCTCATCGATCTGCACTTTCTCGTCAATATCCTTTTTAAGCTGTGCATTCGCCTCTTTCAGTTCCCCGATCGTTGTCTTGAGGCGCTCCGAAAGCACATTCATGCTGTTTCCAAGCGTATCAATTTCCTCCGTCGAGCGGCGGCTTGTCTCATAGCGGGCATCAAAATCCAGGTTCGACATCTTTTCCGACAGCTCCGACAGCCGTTTGATCGGCATCGTAATGTGCCGGGTAATAAAATAAATCAGAATACTTCCCGCCAGAATTACCACGATTCCAACAAACATCAGAAACCGGTTTGAGATAGCCGCGCTCTCATGGATGCTCTCCATCGGCATCGTCATGATGAAAATGGTCGCATTATCCGAGAAAAATCCCCAGCTTTCCAGATAAAACGTCTTGCTGAGCGGGTCAAACGTCTTCTGAATCATGTAGTTGTCATATTCCCGCAATACATCCCGCTTCGCCCCCGCATGACCGACGATATAGCGCCGCACCCGGTTACGCATGACTTCCACATCCCGCGCCGAGGAGACGAGTGTCTGGTCACTCTCGCTGTCATATAAAAGCAGGGAAATATTCGACCGGTCACGCAGCTCGCGGATCACATTTGCCAGCCGGACACCGCCGCTCGAAGCTTCCTCCCCATCCAGTGCATCCGCCGATGCATCCTCCGAGTCATCCTCCAGCACCACCGTGTCACCTTCCGCATATTCACCCAGCGCATCCCGTGTCTCATCGCCAGCCCTATCACCGGTTCCATTTTTACCAGACTGAGCCGAACCGCCATCCGCACTGTCCATATCAGAACTTCCATCTTTCGACTTCTGGTACTCTTTCCAGCCCGAATTCAGCTCCGCCTGTGCGTCCTCCAGCGAACTCTCGCCATTCCTGACCTCATCCTGGATAATCGCGTCAATCGCCCGATATCCCTTTTCCAGCGTATGAATCTTATAATTCTGGTAATATCCGGACAGAAACCAGTTATTGATACACCAGATAAGCGCGATTGCAACCGTCATCAACCCGGCAAATATGATTGTAAATTTCCATCGGACCGAACGTTTCATTCGCTTACCTCAAATTTGTAGCCCATGCCCCAGATCGTCTTGATGTACTCGCCTTTCTCGCCCAGCTTACTCCGAAGCTTCTTCACGTGCGTGTCGATCGTCCGCGCATCGCCGAAATAATCATAATTCCATACATTATTCAGAATTTTTTCTCTCGAAAGCGCAATTCCCTGATTCTCTGCAAAATACGTCATCAGCTCAAATTCCTTGTAGCTTAAATCCACCGGTTTTCCATCCACGCTGACCTGATGTGCCGTCTTATCAATGTGGATGCCGCCCACATCGATCACATCCTGGCTGCCGCCGTTGCTGCGGCGCAGGATCGCCTCCACACGTGCGACCAGGATCTTCGGACTGAACGGTTTGGAAATATACTCATCCACGCCCAGATTAAAGCCCTGCAGCTCGTCGCTCTCCTCGCCTCTCGCCGTCAGCATGATGATCGGCACCTGCGAATACTTGCGGATCGTCTTCACAACCTCCCAGCCGTCCATCTTCGGCATCATCACATCCAGAAGAATCAGCGCAATGTCCTTCTGCTGGAAAAACAGATCCACCGCCTCCTCGCCGTCCCCGGCTTCCAGCACCTGATATCCTTTAATCGAAAGGAAGTCTTTCACCAGCTTCCGCATCCTCGCCTCATCGTCCACGACCAGTATTTTAATCTTATCCATAAAATCTTCACCTCATTTATTTTACTCTGCCGTGTATGACAGAACCTCTTTCCACGCTGTCATATCCTGATTACATTCTCAATCTGTCTGTATTTTAGCAGATTCGGGTGGGAGATTCCATAGGTTCACAAAAGATTCATAGTTTCTACCACATATAGAAAAGAGAGTCCTTTTCCATCCTCCTGGGCTCCCCAATGCAAGTAATTTATATATTCAGTTGCCAAGGACAAATGGAACTTTTTCATCTCACACGCAAAACAGGACTGTCCGACAAAATCCAGTATTTCCCTGCATCTCTCATCCAGCCCTGTTTGCTTTCTATTTCACAGTCTTTCCAGGCTGTTCCATATCTTATATTTTATTCTTCGGTCTTCTCCGCTTCATCGCTCTCGACCACACCAATGGAAAGATCTTCAAGCTGTTTCGGATCAACCTGAGACGGTGCTTCCATCATCAGGCAGGAAGCATCTTTTACCTTCGGGAATGCGATGACGTCGCGGATGCTGTCTGCGCCGACCATCAGCATAACCATACGGTCCATACCGTAAGCCAGACCAGCGTGCGGCGGTACTCCGTATTTGAATGCGTCTAACAGGAAGCCGAACTGCTCCTGTGCTTTCTCCTTCGTGAATCCAAGAACCTCAAACATCTTCTCCTGGATGTCTGCCTGATGGATACGGACAGAACCGCCGCCCATCTCGGTACCGTTCAGTACGATATCGTATGCTTTTGCACGTACCTTGCCCGGATCGGTATCGATCAGCGGAAGATCCTCTTCCATCGGCATGGTAAATGGATGGTGCATAGCTACGTAGCGATCCTCTTCCTCTGAATATTCAAGCAGTGGGAACTCGGTTACCCACAGGAACTTGAAATCATCCTTCTTTAAGAGGTCAAGCTGTCTAGCGATCTCCAGACGTAAGTTTCCAAGTACATCAAATACAACTTTATCCTTGTCAGCTGCGAACAGAAGCAGATCGCCCGGCTTACCGCCCATAGCAGCCACCAGTGCATCCAGCTCTTCCGGCTTCATGAACTTGGAGAAGGAGCACTTGTAGGTACCGTCCTCATGGATTGCCAGATATGCAAGACCTTTTGCACCAAAGCCTTTTGCGTACTCAACCAGCGCATCGATCTTCTTTCTCGGCATAGCGCCCTGTCCTTCTGCGTTGATACCGCGGACAGAGCCGCCATTTTCCAGTGCACTCTTAAATACAACAAACTCGCAGTCTTTTACTACATCCGATACGTTTTTCAGCTCCATGCCGAAACGCAGATCCGGCTTATCGGAACCGAAACGATCCATTGCCTCGCGCCAGGTCATACGCTGGATCGGAAGCTGCAGATCGTAATTGCAGATCTCCTTGAAGAGCTTCTTTAACAGACGCTCATTGACATCCAGAACGTCCTCAACGTCAACGAAGGAAAGCTCCATATCGATCTGGGTAAACTCAGGCTGACGATCGGCTCTTAAGTCCTCGTCACGATAGCAGCGTGCCAGCTGGAAGTAGCGGTCATATCCAGAACACATCAGAAGCTGTTTTAACAGCTGCGGAGACTGCGGCAGTGCATAGAAGCTGCCCGGATGTACACGGCTCGGTACCAGGTAGTCTCTCGCGCCCTCCGGAGTACTTTTAATCAGAGTCGGAGTCTCAATCTCAAGGAAGCCTTCCTCTGCTAAGAATGCACGGGTCAGGATAGCCACGCGGCTTCTTGTCATCAGGTTTCTCTGGATATCCGGACGTCTCAGATCCAGGTAACGGTATTTCAGGCGAAGATCCTCTTTGGTTTTGGAGTTCTCCTCGATCGGGAACGGCGGTGTCTCAGACTCTGCCAGAATGCGGAGGTAATCCGCGCGGATCTCAATCGCACCTGTCTTTAAGTTTTCATTTACTGCACCGGAACGTGCCTCTACGCGTCCGGTTACGGCGATAACGAACTCGCTTCTCAGCTTTTCTGCCTTTGCAAAGCTCTCAGCGCCGCAGTCAGCTTCCTCGAAGATCAGCTGCAGGATACCGGAACGATCCCGCAGATCCACGAAAATAATGCCGCCTTTATTTCTGCTCTTCTGAACCCAGCCCATAACGGTTACTTTCTCACCGATATTGGCAGTTCCCAGCTCGGTACAGCGATGGGAACGTTTCAGTCCTGCCATAGATTCTGCCATGATAGTATTTCCTCCGTTTTATAATTAATTTTATCTGAAAAATTGAAATAATTTCAATATTTTTTTCTTCCCTCTGGACCTTGCCCAACCGGGAACGGGGTATATCAACTTGAATGCTTTTCTTACTTCAAGCTGTCCTTATAAAATTCCACAATCTCCTCGTAGCCGTCCTTCGCCAGCTGCTCCTTCTGGAATTTCTTGTTCTTGTTCATCTGTGCGACTGCCACGCGGGTGCCGTTAGCGCGCTCTTCCTGTGCTTTCTTTAAGACGGCACGGAACTGCTCGCCGCTTAAACCTTTCTCATACAGGAATGCTTTCTTGCCGGCTGCCTCCGGTACTTTGAAACCGGAATCCATCAGGATCGTGATGATACGCTCAAAACCGATGGAGAATCCGCACGCCGGTGTATCGACGCCGGTAAATTTGCCGATCAGCTTGTCGTAACGTCCGCCGCCTGCAACCGAGCCGCCGAAGCCCTCCATGGAAACCTCAAAAATCGTTCCGGTATAGTAGCCCATGCCGCGCACCAGCGTCGGGTCAAATTCAAGACCGAATTCGATGTCTGCAACCGCTTTAACTGTCTCCATGATCGTTGCCAGATTCTCTGCCTTTGCCGGATCCATCACGCCGGAGAGCTTCTCGCCCAGCGCGCGGACGCCTGCCGCATCGTTCTGAATCTCTGCCAGAAGTCCGGTGTATTTCTCAACCGCCTCTGGCGCATAACCTTCTGCAAGCAGCTCTTCGCGGACACCGTCCAGACCAATCTTATCCATCTTATCGAGAATGATAAATACCTTATCGGTCTCATTTTCCGGGAATCCGCTGTAATCTGCCATGCCCTTTAAGATCGCACGGTCATTGACGCGGACAGTGTATGCCTTGTCCGGGCAGATGCGCTTCAGCGCCTTGGTAAGTGCCAGAATCTCCTCGATCTCAGCCAGGTTTGTCGCATCACCTAAAATATCGATATCACACTGTACAAACTGACGGAAACGCCCCTTCTGCGGACGATCGGCACGCCATACGCTTCCGACCTGCAGCGCCTTGAACGGCGCTGATAAATTAGCAGAATTGTTTGCATAATAACGGCTAAGCGGCAGAGTTAAGTCATAGCGGAGACCACCGTCTACGACATCTGCCTCTGTCTGTGCTGTCTCGACGTTCAGCTTCTCGCCTCTCTTTAAAATCTTGAAGATCAGCTTCTCATTGTCGCCGCCCTGCTTGCTGGTCAGGTTCTCAATGTGCTCCACGCATGGAGTCTCGATCGCCGAGAAGCCGTATCCGCGGTAGGTATCTTTGATGATATTCAGCACATAATCCCGGATCTCCATCTCGCCCGGAAGAATGTCCTTCATGCCTGTAACTGGTTTTTTCTTTAAAGCCATGTGTCAAACTCCTTCTATGTCTTTCTGCAACCATATTTCCCGCGCAAAGAAAACTTCACTTTTCCATGCTGGAAACTGGATTTTTATTTTTCTCTGTTACAAAGTGTTTTTCTGCATCTGACACCCTGTATCTGTGAATTTTTCGTTTTTACTCTCTTCGTCCAAACAGCTTCTCTTTCCGCCCGATCATCTCATCGATCCGGTCGATATACTGCTCAACTTCCTTGACGTTCTCCGCCCTCTCAATCCGGTTTTCTGCCGGGAAATAAACCTTGGTGGTCGTTCCCGCACCGCAGGCGGCGATCGTCTGTTTTTCTTCCATAATCAATATATTATAGAGACATTCCTTGCCCGGAACCGCATAACCGACATTTTCAAAATTGCCCGCCATATTTTTCTGGCGGTAGAGATAGTACGGTTTCAGTCCCATCTCCTCGGCATACTGCGCGGTCAGGTCAATCATCTCCTGTGTATTGACAATCTTCAGATTTCCGTAGCGCTCCTTATAGATATTCAGGCGCGCCGCGCGCTTGATCGCCAGCGAATGCACCGTCACGCTGTCCGGTCTGAGTGCCTTGATCTCCTCCATTGTCTGGCGTACATCGTCGATCGTCTCCTCCGGCAGACCCACGATCAGGTCCATATTGATATTGTCAAATCCCAGCTCCCGCGCCAGCAGGAATTTTTCCTTCACATCCTCCACCGTATGACGGCGTCCGATGAGGTCAAGCGTCGCCTGCTTCATCGTCTGCGGATTGATGGAAATACGGGAAATGCCGTGATTCCGGAGCACCTGCAGCTTTTCGCGCGTGATGCTGTCCGGACGTCCCGACTCAACGGTAAATTCAACTGCCTGTTCCACCGGGAATAATTCTTTCACCTTTGTCAGGATCTCATCCAGATCCTGCGGATTTAACGAGGTCGGTGTGCCGCCTCCAAAATAGATGGTCGAAAGCGGGCGATCCTTCATCTGCTCCGCCACATATTCCATTTCCTTAAAAAGCGCCTCTTTGTAGAGGTCCATCCGTTTTTCCCATTTCACAATCGGAAACGACGTAAACGAACAGTACAGGCAGGTCGTCGGACAGAACGGGATTCCCACATACAGGCTGTACCCATTCTCATAATCGATCGTGGACAGCAGGCGTCTCTCGCGCTCCGCCACGTCGATGCTCAGATCGATCTTTTCCTTGCTGGTGAAATACGTCTCGCGCATATAGGTCTCGATCTGCTCGTCCGTCCATCCATCATACAGCTTCGTGAGCGCAATCTTCGTCGGACGGATACCGGTAAGCGTTCCCCACGGAAGCTCTCTGCCGGTCTGGGCACTCAAAAGACGGTATAACGTCTGTTTGATCTCATTTTTCGTCTCAAAACGGTTGGAAAAATCCGGATAAATCAAAGCAAAGTGAACGGCTTCTTTCTTCACCGGCGTCACATCCAGTGAAAACGAGTTTCCGTCCCGGACTCCCCGCACAATCAGCTCCGCCTCCCCGGCTTCCTCTTCCTTGTGCGTAAATGTCTCGCCCGGATAAAATGCCATCAGGAGCTCACGGATATCCTGTTCAAAGGACGCGTCATTTAACAAAATCGCTATCATGCTTCGCGCCCCCTGTATCCCGCCAGCGGATTGTACTGTTTTTCGTCGGCGATCGTCGTATATCCCATGTGTCCCGGATATACATTCGTATCATCCGGCAGGTTCAGAAGGATATCTGCCACCGAATGAATCATCTGACGTCCGCTTCCAGTCGGGAAATCGATGCGTCCGTAAGAACCTTCAAATAAGGTATCTCCCGAAAACAGCACCTTCTCTGATTTTACATAATAACAACAGGAACCTTCCGTGTGCCCCGGTGTATGAAGCATCTGGAACGTGTAGCCCGCTGCCTCGAACGTCTCTCCATCCTTCAAAAGCATATCCGCTTTCAGATGCAGACCGCCGCTCTGAAACTGGACGGACAGGTTCTTATCCGGATCCGCCAAGACCGCCTGCTCCTGCTCACAGGCATAAACCGGCACGCCCAGATCCCGTCTCAGCTCTTCCATCGCCGTCACATGATCAAAATGTCCATGAGTCAGCAGAATCGCCTTTGCCTTCGCTCCGGTCTGCGCCAGTGCATCCTCGATCCGCGCCGCCTCATCGCCCGGATCAACAATCACAGCTTCCTTCGTCTCCGGATGCACCGCAATATAACAGTTCGTCTGGACCATTCCCACGATCAGCCGTTTTATCTCCATCTTTTCCTCCTAATAATATGTGAAACTTTCACAGGGTGTAAGTACCTGTGAAATATAGAGAGAACCGCTTATCCGGCAGTTCTCTCTATATCTAATACTCCTTCAATCTGTCTGAGTTTATCAGATAATTTATTTAATTCCTCAATTCCGTGAATATCGAACGTCATGACGATCGTCGCCTTGCCCTGCTTGCTTGTACGCACATTCATCGAGGTAATGTCGATCTGGCGCTCGGTAAATACCTTGGAAATATCCACAAACATGCCGATGCGGTTGTTCGCATAGATCTTGATTTCGGTGGAGTATTTTTCCGTGCCCGTCTGTGCTTCCGGCTGCTGCCACTCGGCTTCAATCAGGCGCTCACGCTCTTCCTGCGGCAGATTCATCACATTGATGCAGTCCGTCCGGTGGATCGAGATACCGCGTCCCCTTGTGACAAATCCGACGATCTCATCGCCCGGAACCGGGCTGCAGCACTTCGAAAAACGAACCGCCAGATCGTGGATTCCCTTGACAACGATACCGCTCTTCGACTTCCCGGCTGCGATCACCGGAACCTTGTTTCCATCCGACGCCATGTTATCGAGGATCGTCGTGTCGGTTACTTCCTTCTTTAACTTCTTGTTGCGCTCATCCAGCATCTTGTTGATGACCTGTCCCTCTTTGAGGGCGCCATGTCCGATCGATGACAGAACGGAATCCCAGTCACGGTACGCATAGCGCTTCATGACCTTTTCCATATATTCCGGTTTATTTAACTCTGAATAATTGATGTCCTTCGCCTTGCAATATTTATCCAGAAGCGCACGGCCGCGCAGGATATTGTCCTCTTTCAGCTCGCTCTTGAACCACTGGTTGATCTTATTCTTCGCCTGTGTGCTCTTAACCAGTTTCAGCCAGTCGCGGCTCGGTCCCTTGGAATTCTGGGAGGTAATAATCTCGACACGGTCACCATTTTTAATGACATAATCGATGTTGACCAGTTTTCCGTTGACACGGGCACCAACCATCTTGTTGCCGACCGCACTGTGAATCGAATACGCAAAATCGATCGGGGTGGAACCGCTCGGCAGGTTCTTGACATCGCCCGTCGGGGTAAAGCAGTATACATCATCCGTAAAGAGGTCCAGATCACTCTTTAAGAGACTTAAGAACTCTTTATTATCGGACATATCCCGCTGCCATTCCAGGATCTCACGCAGCCAGGAAAGCTTTGCCTCGGCGCTGTCAATCGCCGCCTTGCTGCTGCCGCTCTCCTTATATTTCCAGTGTGCCGCGATACCATACTCAGCGGTACGGTGCATCTCATAGGTGCGGATCTGAATCTCAAACGGCTGTCCGCTGCTGCCAATCAGAGTCGTATGCAGCGACTGGTACATATTCGGTTTCGGCATGGCAATATAATCTTTAAAACGTCCCGGAATCGGTTTGTACATCTCATGGATGACACCGAGCGCCGCATAACAGTCTTTCACGCTCTCCACGATAATCCGGACCGCAAAAATATCATAGATCTGATCCAGCGTCTTGTCCTGGTTTACCATCTTTTTATAGATGCTGAAGAAATGTTTCACACGGCCGTCTACCTTGGCTTCGATGCCCGCATCGTCCATATGTTTCTTGACTTCATCCATAATCTTATGGATAAACGCCTCCCTGGTGTCCTTACGAAGCGCCAGTTTTTCGGACAATTCTTTGTAAACCTCCGGCTGGAGATATTTGAGAGACAAATCATCCAGCTCGGTCTTGATCTTGGAAATACCGAGACGATCAGCAATAGGCGCGTAGATATCCATCGTTTCACGCGCCTTTTCTTTCTGTTTTTCCGGCTTCATATATTGAAGTGTCCGCATATTGTGCAGACGGTCTGCCAGCTTAATCAGGATAACCCGGATGTCCTTCGCCATCGCTAAGAACATCTTACGCAGGTTTTCCGCCTGAATCTCTACTTTATCGATCGTCCACGAGATCTGGGTCAGCTTGGTAACGCCGTCTACTAAAAGTGCTACCTCCTCGCCAAAGATCGCCGTGATCTCCTCCTCTGTCATGACCGTATCTTCCACGACATCGTGCAGGATACCTGCCACCAGAGTCTCTTTATCCAGCTCCAGATCCGCCAGAATGATCGCCACACAGAGCGGATGGATGATATACGGTTCACCTGATTTACGCCTCTGGTCCTTGTGTGCGTCATACGCGATCTGGTACGCTTTCTCAATCATGCTGATGTCATCCGACGGATGGTACTTACGAATGGCGGCAATCAACTCATTATACAGTACCTCCGGACTCGTAAAATCCGCCGGCGCTTCAATTTCCTGATCCAGCTTTTTTATTTTATCCAAATTTCCCATATATGCCTCCTGACCCTTCCGTAGATAACTGAAACGCCTGCCGTTCGGAATCCGGAAAGCGGTTCACGCAAATGAAATAAAATATTATATAGAATACCCCTATTATACGAATATTTGACAAAAAATGCAACGGCAAACTATTTTGTTACTGTTCACGCATACGTGCCCAGTAACGGAATTTGCCGTGGCTTCGCATTTAAATACGGCAAATTCCTGCTGCCACCACGTTTTCTTACGGCACTTTCGGTTCCAAAAGTGCCTACCCGTGAACAGTAACTTACATTTTTCTTATGTTGTCTTGTGTTTTTCCTATTTCTTTTCTATAATAAAGGTCGGCATCCGGTTCACATCGGTATGCCTGAATCGTTACGGTTCAGTTTACTTTATGTAACTGCATTTTTATCATACAGAGGAACGTCTTATGAATCGATTAGCACAGAAAAAAAAGGTCTGCGCGCTGATTCCGGCGCGGCTTAATTCGGTTCGCTTTCCGGGAAAGGCATTGAAACAGATTGATGGGATTCCAATGGTTGTGCGGGTTCTCGCGGCGGCGCGGGACAGCGGTGTATTTGATGCCGTTTACGCTGCGACCGACAGCCCTGAGATTGCTGCTGTTTGCCAGACATATGGATTTGAGGCGGTTTTCGCCTCCCATTCCCATCAGAATCCGACCTCCCGCATTCAGGAGGCGGTGACGATTCTGGAAGATTCCAAGTCCGCTTCTTCGCGGAAATTTGATTTTTATGCGATGATCGGCGGGGATGAACCGCTTCTGACACCAGAGATTCTGCAAAATTTTATGGAGCAGGCGCTTACTGTTATTACCTCAAAAGAACATGTACAACGTCCATTTCTCATCAATGCCATGGCAGATATCCCGAACAATGCCGAGACAGCCGATCCATCCAACATAAAAGTAGTCTGCCGCCCGGACGGCACAGGGCTTTACATTTCCCGTGCGCCAATTCCATTCCGCAAGGGGACGCTTGACAAACCTTCCCGGAAATTTGTGAGTATCGGGCTTTATACGCGGGAATCGCTCGATTTCTTCTGCCAGAGCAGACCGGGCATTCTGGAACAGATCGAGGGCGTGGATTTGCTGCGTTTCCTCGAATATGGGAAAACGATCCTATTTCTTCCCATCTGCGGATATACGCTTTCCGTAGACACCCCCGCCGACCTTGAAACAGTACAGGCGATTTTACACAGGAGGACTAGCACCCTATGAATAAGAAAACATACCGCGGCGTGATCTTCGACCTCGACGGCACGCTGCTCGATACATCTGAAGGCGTCTTTGCGAGTGTGCGCCACACGGTAGAAGCACTTGGAAAACCTGCCCTCGACGAGGCGACACTCCGCACCTTTATCGGACCGCCCGTCAAGCTGTCGCTCATCCGCCTCTATGGACTGGACGAGGACGCCGCGAACCACGCAACCGAGATTTTCCGCACCCAGTACAAGGATCACGACCTGCTGAAAGCCGAGCCATACGCCGGTATCAAAGACCTGATCCGCGCACTCCGCGCACAGGGCTGCAAGATCGGGGTTGCTACCCTGAAACGCGAAGATTATGCGCTGACTCTGCTGGAACATTACCATTTCACAGAACTCTGTGACTCCATCTGCGGCAGCGATTTTGCCAGCAAAATGACGAAGGCTGACGTTCTGCACAAGTGCTTAAAAGCTTTGGAGTTGTCTCCATCCGAGGCAGTTCTTATCGGTGATACCTCTTCCGACGGAAAAGGTGCCAAAGAGGCAGCTGTCGATTTTATGGCAGTCACCTACGGCTTCGGACCAGATACCGCGGAGGCATGGCAGGAATATGCGCCGGTTTATACGGCAAAGGATACGCATGATATCGGGGCGTTTCTGGGAGTCAATTTTTAAAATTACAAACATAACAAGAGGACAAACATCATGAAACAAGTCAAATTACTCGACTGCACTCTCCGCGACGGCGGCTACGTCAACGACTGGGAGTTCGGTCACGACAATATTGTTACTATTTTTGAACGTCTGATCAGCGCGGGCGTGGACATTCTGGAAGTTGGTTTTCTGGATGACCGCCGCACCTTCGACCGCAACCGCACGATCATGCCGACAACCCAGTGTGCCGATCAGATTTTCGGCAAGCTGGACAAGGGAAATACGATGATCGTCGCCATGATCGACTACGGAACCTGCGATATTTCTAATTTAAGCCCGTGTTCTGAGTCCTACATCGACGGCATCCGCGTCATTTTCAAAAAACATGTGATGCATGAGGCGATCCAGTTCTGCCACGAAGTCAAAAAACTGGGCTACAAAGTGTTTGCACAGGCAGTTTCGATCACCAGCTACTCCGACCGCGAGCTTCTGGATCTGGTTGACCTTGTCAACGATCTGGAACCGTATGCGATGTCCCTTGTAGACACCTACGGTCTGCTGCATCAGGATAACCTGCTGCACTATTTCCAGCTCTTAAACTACAACTTAAAACCATCGATCGCGATCGGCTACCACTCCCACAATAACTTCCAGCTCGCATACTCGAACAGCATGGAAGTCTTACGCGAACCGGCAGACCGCACCGTTTTAGTTGATGCCACCCTGTACGGCATGGGAAAAAGCGCCGGAAATCTTCCGATCGAACTCATTTCCATGTACATGAACACCGTATTCGGACGCAATTTCAATGTCAGTCAGATGCTCGAGGCGATCGACATCAGCATCATGCCGTTCTTCCGCAAGAGCCCATGGGGATATAACCTGTTCTTCTATATTTCCGCCTCCAACAACTGCCACCCGAACTACGTCCGCTTCCTGATGGATAAGCACACCCTGTCGCTTAAATCCATCAATACGATTCTGGATGCGATTGAGCCGGAGAAAAAACTGCTCTACGACAAAGATTACATTGAAACACTGTACCGCAGGTATCAGAGCACAGAATGCAATGACGAAGCCGATATTCAGGCATTGAGTGCTTCCTGGAGCGATCGCCCGCTTCTGCTGCTCGGTCCGGGAAAGAATCTGGAACTGGAAAAGGAGGCAATTCTTTCCTATATTAAGGCGCACAATCCGATCACAATCTCCGTCAATTTTATCCCGGAGGGAATTCCAATCGATTATGCGTTCTTAAGCAATTCCAGGCGGTATGTCCAGCTCAACAACCGCCTGCTCGAGCACGCCGACGCCCAGGGACGCCCGGTGCGCGTCATCGCGACCTCGAACGTGACGAATGTCAAAGATACACATTTTGATTACACCTTAAACTATAATTCCCTGATCGACCAGAATGCAGAGATCATCGATAATTCCTTTGTCATGCTGCTGAACGTCCTGACCAAAACAAGCGTCCACCACGCCGCCTGCGCGGGATTCGACGGATATACGGTCGATGGAGACAACTACTATAATTCCGCGATGGACTACCGGATCGCGCGGGAAAAATCACAGAGTATTAACCAGTATGTGATAGATACGCTGGAGAGGCTGGCAGGAACGCTGACGCTGGAGTTCCTGACGGATTCGAAATACGTAAAATAAAAAATTATATTTTCATATAGAAAAAGGGGTGTTCCAGCTGGTTCACCCCTTTTTCCGTTACTGTTCACGCATCGTGCCCAGTAACGGAATTTGCCGTGGCTTCGCATTTAAATACGGCAAATTCCTGCTGCCACCACGTTTTCTTACGGCACTTTCGGTTCCAAAAGTGCCTACCCGTGTACAGTAACCTTTTTCCACATCTCTCCACTCTTTCCAGCAACGCACACTATCTTTTTACGCATAATCCCCGTATAATAAGCCCCGTAATGCAGCGATGGATTTTCGCATTTTCAAAAAGGAGAGATTATACCATGCGTAAGCAAACTAAAACTTTAGCTGTTTTATCCGCTGCGGCTTTGTTCGCGGCTGCTGCACCTATAATGACAAATACGGGAACTTACAGAGTTCTGGCGGCTCAGAGCGGCTGGACAGAGGAAGATGGTCGTCTTTATTACTACGATGAGGACGGCTATAAAGAGACAAACACATGGAAAAAGCGGAATGGCGACTGGTTTTATCTCGATGAGGAAGGCGAGATTGCTACCAATCAGAGAATCGATGACTATTTCGTCAACGATGAGGGGCACATGGCAAAGAACCAATGGGTTTCGGCTGAAAATGAGATCAGCTACGACAGCCCGGATTCTCCGGACGGCGGCTCCTGGCTCTATTTTGGCAAAGACGGCAAGATTGTAACTGCCAAATGGATGAGCATCAACGGAAAAACCTACTATTTCGACGAGGACGGACTGATGCAGACCGGGCTTCTGGAGCTGGACGGACAGACCTACTACCTCGGCGAGGAAGATGACGGCGCCAGAAAAACCGGATGGATTCTGCTGGAAACCATCACGAAAGACACCGACGATGAAGATATCTGGTGCTATTTTGACACCGAAGGACGCATGATCGTAAACCAAATGGACCGCAAAATCGACAATGGCTACTACACCTTCATCGACGGCCAGATGCAGACAGGCTGGATCAATGTCGCGGAAGCTGGCTTTGTAAGCTCCAGCACACCTTCAAACGAAGCAGCAACAGCGGACAACTCTGCCACAGACACTGTCAGCTTAAACGATTTCCGCTATTACGATCCGGAAAATGGCGGACGCCGGGCAAGCGGCTGGTACACCATTGAAGGGGCACCGGGCATCAGCGAAGAAGAAGAGCCATTTTCCTTCTTCTTTAAAAACGGAACCGCTTACTTTGCCGAGAAGGATCTTGCTATTTTCACCATCAATTCCGAGCGCTACTGCTTCAACGAGCGCGGTGAAATGCAGACCGGGCTTCAGAGCCTGAAACAGGCGGATGGCAGCTTCGCCTCCTACTACTTCGGCGACGACGGCGTGATGCGTACCGGCAAGCAGACTATTTACAATGATGATTTAGAAGAAAACCAGATCTGGTATTTCCAGACCAAAGGTTCCCTCAAAGGACAGGGCTACCATGGCGAGCGCGATAACCAGGTTTATGTAAACGGTCTTTTAAAGAAGGCGGATCCGGAGCTCCGCTATGAGCCGGTTTCCACCGGTGAAAAACGCTACCTGGTAAACACCAGCGGCACCATCCAGAAAGCAACCTCTTCCTTCTCTTCCGCTTCCCGTCCGGAACTCGGAAAAGGGTTCAAGGATATCAAAGACAGCAATGATACTGTCTGGACAGTTGACACATCTGGAATCATCCAGTAAAATATAATATTGCATCCGTTCAAATACCGCAGGACACTTTTGTGACACCGCGGTATTTTTTCTAAAAGATGTCTTTTTTTATCGTTTTGAAAATTTTTTTGGAAATTTTTAAATTTTTTTCTAAAAACCAGTTATAATGTTCCCGATTAAAACGTATTATAATAAGGGGGATATTTTCATTTTTCTCCCAATGACTCAACTCTTACTTCTACGGAGGCAACTCTATGCGTGGTTTAAATGTTTATTGCTGTCCAACCTGTGGACATTATGGATTCTTTCAGCTCGTTGCCAATGCGGTGTGTCCGCATTGCTCAATCGCCATGACTCCTCTTCCCATTCCATATCAGGATTTCATGGACTTAGACTATCCACAGCGGCAGATCCTGATTTCCAGACACATGATTAATGCGGCGAGCCATTTGGATTCTAAAGCCAAACCGGCGAACAAGGCTAAGGCACCGGGGCAGACAAAGCCATCCGGCCGGAGCAATTCACTGGATGATGAAAAATCGGCGGATCAAAATGCAGCACCCGATAACATCAAATTGATGACCGATCATTCTGCAGCACCGGGTAAAACAAAATCGTCTTCCACTTCCTCGAAGATCCATCCGGATATTTCAAAAGATTCCGACAAGGAAACGCTCTATCAGGAAGTATTGGCTCTAAGAGAGAAAAACGAGCAGCTGGAGCAGACTGTCTCCTGGATGCATGATTTAATCTGGGAATTGACGCGCCGACTACATATTACACAGAGTAGATAAAAAATGCCGCATGATTCATTCTGGTTTGATAACATACCTTCTGAATCATGCGGCTTTCATATTCGATCTACTATTTAATTTTTGATTTGATTTTTCACCTGCTCCATCTGGTATAAATGAGCCTCTTCTTTTCCATCTTATCCAAGCTCTCCGCTTATCCCGCCTTCTCCGTCTTACAGAGTATGTAGTGGTCAATCATCCGGTTTAAGCTTTGATTCATCTGATCCAGAGTTTTAAATAACTCCCTCAGCTCACGCTTTAATTCTTCATTTTCCTGCTCTAAAACGATCAATTTTTTAGCTTCATCCATAAACTCTCCTCCTTTTGACTGCCTGTTCTTCCATTCAGATGACCACACTGCATAACGCAGCTCTGCCAGGCGATCATATCGTTTTTTCTTTTCATATTATTTATAAACCGATTTTAAGAAAAATAAAAGAGTCTATCGATCGCAAATTTCGACACGGAGCATCGCTCCGTTACTGTTCACGCATATGTGCCCAGTAACTCGCTCACACATTACTTTTAATTCTAAATCGACAAAATCCAGGCAGATTTGGCTTTTCCGCCGAATCTGCCCGGATTTGCTGTCTATTTAATCCGTTCTGTCTATTTGAGCTATTCTGCCTGTTCTGCTTTCTCTCTTGTGAGTGCAAGCCCAATCGCCAGCATCGCCCACATAATCGGTGTCGCGATCGGGAGGTTGATATTAACAACTGCCTGTGCTCCATAGCAGAGCACCGCCAGAACAGGCGCCAGGATCCAGGCGCACTCTTTCCATTTTTTGCACATCTGCACGCAGGTGCCGCCCAGAAACGCAAGATAAGATACAAGCGCAAGCGGTCCCATTGTAACAAGGTACTGAAAATATTCGTTGTGGGCGCTCTCATAGAAAACTCCATACCGATCCAGCGCATCCTGCCTGAAATCCCAAGTCAGAATTCCATATGTGTCGGGTCCAAAACCAAACAACTGATGCAGGAACGGCAGCTCGCGATAGGACTGCCAGCCAATTCTCCAGCAATATCCCCGGTTCGTTCCCCAGTCATCATCAAAAACAAGATACTGGGACAACGCGCTGTACCGTTCCGCATGTCCTCCCAGATTTGCATCATAGAGGACAAATGCCACTGCCAGGCATCCAAGAATCAAAACGGCACACCAGCCACGCCAAATCCATCGTCCCGGTTTGCTCTCTGGATTCGTCTGTTCCATCTTCCGTTTCCAAACACAGAGAACCCCCGCCAGAATCCAGAATAAAACGACGACTCCCTCCAGATAACGATAGCGCACCAACACGCCAAACACACCGCCCAGACCGATGACCTGATCAGCATATACTTTATTGACCGTATCTACTACCTTGATCACGGTCATAAACGTAGCCGCCAGAATACCATAATCTGCGATGCCCCGCCATGTCGTAAATAAAAACAGCGGCATCACCGCAAACAGCATTCCAAGTGATAAATATGCATTATCACTCTGTCCGGTAATCAATGCAAAAAAGGCCAGCACCGAAACCAGATAATACCAGATACGGCGTCCCACTTTTCTCTCACTTACAAAACAGCCGCATGCAACCGCCATCGTAAGCGCCACAAACGCCGTATATGTGTTAATATTTCCCAATGTAGATACAAACACGTTTCCCTGTTCATTGCTCACGCCCTTTTTCCATCCCAATAAATCCATCTGGAAATAATCTGTAATTCCAAACAGGCAGACCAGAACGGACGATGCCAAAAAAACATCCAGGTACCATTTTCTCATCCGGCCATACTTGCTGATCACAATCGTTCCCAGCACATACAGCGTAATCAAGAATAATCCGCTGAATCGTCCCTCATTTCCCCAGAACGACTCATACACATAGTCCGACAGCACCGTCGATATCAGTGCCAGCCCCCAGAAAACTTCCAGCGCCTTATAGGCAAATGGCTGCTTTTTTAATTCAGACGGTCGAAACGCACCGAAAAAGCGCCGCACATGCGCCCCGTCAAACTGCTTTAAGTCCATGCACGCAAATACTATCGCTGCGATCAGGCATGACGCCAGCATCGCAACCGTGCTGAGGCAGTAAAACTGATATTTCGATACCAGAATATCATAATAATAATTATGGAAATATAGCGGAAATGCCCCAAACACCACACACAGATACACCGACACAATCCATGAAAAAACCTTTCGGACTTTTCCTTCCCATGCCTGCTCTGCCAAAATGGATGCAGCCGGAGCTCCCTGCTCTCTTGCAATCTCTGTCTGTTCCATCACATTCTTCTCCTTTTCTTATTCGTAAAACCAGAGAAACGGCTTGTATCAGTATAGCATTTCGTTTTGTGGATAGCAAGGAAGGAAATCTTAAATTTCCCCTATTATCTCTCCTATTTTTGCAACTTGCGATACTTTTCCATATCCGAAGTATAATGACCTGGTAATGCAGTTAGGATTTCGAGAAAAATATTTCAAAAAGTAAAAAGGAGAGTGCATTAATTATGAGAAAGCAGACTAAATTAGTTGCAGTACTTTCTGCAGCAGCTTTACTCGCTATGGGTGCTTCCATGACTTCTTTCGCAGCTGGTTGGGAGAAAGATGACGCTGGTGTTTGGCACTACTATGATAGCGACGACAATCAGGTAACTGACGAGTGGAAAAAAGATGGTGGCAAGTGGTTCTACCTCAACGAAGATGGCGATATGGAAACAGACGCTTGGGTAGACGATGACTACTATGTAGGCGAAGATGGTGCTATGCTGGTTAACAAGTGGATCAAAGTAGCTGATGATGATGACAGCAGTGATCCGGATGATGACGGTGAGAACTGGTACTACTTCAACAATAAAGGTAAGAAAGTAACCGATGATAAGAAGAAGATCAACGGTAAAACTTACTACTTCAACACCGACGGTGAGATGAGATACGGTTGGTTCGAAGATAACGGCGACTGGTACTATCTGGGAACTGAGGATGAAGGCTGGAGAACAGATGCTAAGTGGCTGTGGTTAGAAGAGCCGAATGAGGATGACGAGGATAACGATTCCATGCCGTCTCATGATGATTGCTCCCTGTGCGATAGCGAAGGCTGGTACTACTTCCAGAACGACGGTAAAGCATACAGAGACAACAGCAAGAAGAAAAAAATCAACGGTAAATATTACTACTTCAACGAGCATGGTCAGATGCTGTATGAGTGGATTAACACCAAAGAGACGACCGCTACAGGCTCTACAACAGACTTTATTCTGGATGGTTCCGATTCCAGACCAAACGCTACCGCAAGCGATATGATCTACGCTAACGAAGTAGAAGATGGTTCCAGAGCAGCAGGCTGGTACGAGATCGACGGTGCTGAGGATCTTGGCAACGACAACGATACCGACTGGTACTTCTTCAAGAAGGGCGAAGCTAAGAAGGCAGGCGCTGAGGATGCTCAGACTGACTCCACAGGTACAACCCAGTACAGAAAGAAAATCAAAATCAATGGTAAGTACTTCTGCTTCGATCAGGATGGTAAGATGCAGACAGGTCTTCAGAGAATCGCTGGTCATACCTACTACTTCGATGACAATGGCTATATGAAGACCGGTAAGACAACTGCTGATGATGACAATGATGATACATTCACATTCTACTTCAGCACAAAGAACAACGATACTGGTAAGGGCTATGACGGAATCAAAGATGGTTATCTGTACGCAGATGGTCAGAGACTTGAGGCTGATGATGACTACGCTGTATACAAATACAACAATCTCCTGTATGTAGTTAACAAGACTGGTAAGATCCAGAAATCCACTTCTAAGAAGTACGAACTGGATGGCGGCGAAGGTTATGTAACTGTAACCAAGAGCGGTACTGTTAACAAGTACTTTGTTGATGATGAGAAGACTACAACTGCAACAACATTTCCGACTGATGTAATCAGAACTGGTGGTTTTGATGCAAATGGTCAGAGCACAACTGATGGTTTCGTTTGGGAGCCGTAATTGAGCTGAACTTGAGGCATTGAGCTGATAGCTTGATATAAAGAGGACTCCGACATCTCAGAGAAATCTGGGATGGCGGAGTCCTTTTTGCATAGAAACGATGTTACCATATTTACTCAGACATTATACTTCGAATATGAAAAAGTATCGGGAGATGGGAAATACCTCTGTAAATACTGGAGAAGCAAAGGAAAACTCATTTATATCTTGAATTTCCTTTTTAATTATGTTATATTTTATTCAAATCATTTTGACTTAAATTAATTTGAATAAAATTTAAACCAGGGAGGTGCTTGACATGTTTATCGGAAGAAGAAAAGAATTGGATGCCATGCAATCACTTTATGATAAAGATGGCTTCGGCATGATGGTTATTTATGGGCGTAGACGCATTGGAAAATCTACTTTGATTAACGAATTTATCAAAAATAAAAACGCCATTTTTTATACAGCAACAAAAGTTGGACAAAATAGAAACCTCGAATTATTTGCTAAACAGGTTATCTCTGTGTTAGATCCTGATTTCGAGAGTGCCTCTTTTCCATCCACAGAAGATATTTTCAATTTTATTACAAAGAAATTGCCAGATAAAAAGATTGTTCTGGTAATTGATGAACTTCCTTATTGGGCTGAAAAAGATGATTCACTTCTTTCTATTTTACAAAAATATATTGATACAGAATGGCAAAATAAAAATCTTTTTATCATTTTATGTGGTTCTGCATTGAGCTTTATGGAAAAAAAAGTCCTTAGTGAAAAAAGTCCCCTATTTGGACGCAGGGATTCTCAGATCAAATTGGAAGCTTTTAATTATAAAGATTCTGCGCTTTTTGTGCCGGACTATTCGTTTGAAGAGAAGGCAATCTGCTATGGAATTACTGGTGGTGTAGCCAAGTATCTTTCGATGATTGATAAAACCAAAACATTGGATGAAAATATTAAACACCTTTTTTTTCATACAGACGGTTATCTATATGATGAAACAAGAAACCTTTTAACGCAGGAATTTATGGATATTGCATTGGTTAATAATATTATTGAGCAAATTGCTTCTGGTCAAAATACTATTAATCTGATTTCTGAAAAAGTCAAGGAAAAAGCTTCAACTGTTTTATATTCGATTGATAAATTGATGGAAGTTGGATTGATTGAAAAGAAAAACTGCATTACCGAAGAAAAAAACAAGAAAAAAACGCAATATATCCTAAAAGACCATATGTTTAAATTTTGGTATGAATTTATTCCGAAAGCAACCAGTGTCATTGAAATGGGGCATGGAGATATCTATTATGAAAAAGCAGTTAAACCTAATTTGCATTCTTATATGGGAAGCGTTTTTGAAGAGATGTGCCGATACTATACACTGGAACAGGGTATTTGTGGAAAATTCGATAATTTTATTACAAGAGTTGGCTCCTGGTGGGGAAATGAAACGCTGGAATCAAAAGATGGTAAAAAATATCAGCAATCTACAGATATTGATATTGTAGCTGTCTCTGATATTGATAAAACAGCGGTTGTAGGTGAATGCAAATTTAAAAACGAACCTATTGGTAAAGAAATTTACGATACCTTGTTAAGAAGGAGCAAGCTTATTTCTGGTAAATACAGAATTTCAAAATATCTTTTATTTTCATTGAGCGGATATACGTCATGGTTTGATGAGTTGAACGACGGAAATTTACGGATGTTTACATTGGCAGAACTTTATGAATAAAAATTGAAGGTTGCTTGTCGCTACAAGAAAAGGACTCTGTTGCTCTAAGAAAAAAGGGATGTAACAGAAAATCGTGCCTCTGTATGCTGCTTTTTGTATATAAAATACTTTTTACAAAGATAACCAGAAATTTTATGTATTCTTCACAAAAGGAACACATCTTTGCGTTACACTAAAGCCATCAATTTTAAGGAGGCAATCGAGTATGACAGCTAATACAAAAACGACCTGGAGTGTCTGGGGAATCCTTTTTGGCATGGCGATTGTGCTGGGAATCGGAGTGGCATTTTTAGCATTTACTTTAACCAGAGATCCACAGATTCTGGCATTTTTATATGATAAAATCACAGTTCCGCAGAGCCTGCACTTCATTACCAATTTTAAATGGCTTTTTAACCTGCTGGTTGTCTGCGTAACAGCAATTCCGGCCGCAGCCGTACTTTATGTAAGCGAGCGGGGATTCAGCCGCTGCGTGCAGCCAAAAGAAAAATAAAGACAGATAAACAAGAAGTGATGTATGCTCTAAGTGACTTCTTAATCATGATATTTGTCATGGTTAGTGAAGAAATCACTTAGAGCATTTTTGTTTCAGGACGAACTTTAGATTGAGATCGCGGAACTGGAAAAGGCTGTTACCGGCTACGAGTAGAGCCAGAAATCAGCAGAGAAATTTATAGCCTTGATTGACAAGTATGAGAATTTTGACACGCTGACAAACACCATCCACAAGCAGCCAGTCGGGAGAATATGACATTCCCGATGACCTGCCCAATCGCCGGACAGGTAATGGTCGCGGTTCTTATCCGGCAGCGGCTCGCCCATTGCCAGCAATACTACGACCTGCTCCAGCAGCTCGATCTTCAAGCCACGCTTTATGGCTCGTTTGTAGTCTTTTTTGAAACTGGTCGTGTACTTGACGGTATATTTGGTTTCTTTCATCTTTTCAGGTCAGCAAAGCTGAATCGGAATCCGAGCTTCCAGTTTGCAAGTTTAAGTTCTGATTTAGCTAATCGCCTACTCTCCTGTATAATAAACATTTTTTCCAGAACCATTTATATGCAATTTTCCGGCACTGGATAATTCCTTTAAGATCCTATACGCTTTTGTTGTACCTATATTTAAAAGCGCTTCGGTTTCTTTTCTTGTTATTTTTTTATGCTCTGCTACATAGGAGAGAATTTCTTCTTTTTCAGAGGCAAGCGGCTGTCGGTAAACTGCTACCAGACGTTTCCTTGGTTTTGACAGCTTTTGCATTCCTTCGTTTCTATTTGGAAGTGTAACACGGAAAACACCTTTTGCTGTTTCAAAAAATGGCTTTTTTTCGTTATCTCCATAGGCTCGTTGAATTTTTCCAATTCCAGTACCATAACTTTCTATTAACATCATGCGATAAAAAATAGCTGCCAAATTAGGATTCCTTGGCTGCGATACACCCAGAAAAATAGAATTTAATTCCAGTCCGGAAACCAATCCTCCCAATGAGACAATTTCTATACGATCGTCATAAATATTTATAAGATTACTTCCACTAAACGAATAATCTCGATGAACGATACTATTTAAAAGCGCTTCTCTGATTGCCTCTTCTGGGTAATCTTTTTTGTCAATACGGATTAAACCCGAAAAACTGGCTTGCGTTTTATTGTTTAAATCAATAAACTGATAAACGTCTTCCAATTGTTTTAAAATAGAACCAGAAAATTCCTTTCTATCTCTGAAAACCGCTTTATCTGTTCCTTGAAAAAGAGCCGCTTTTGTTGTTACTTCACATTGATCCGATAATAGCAATGCAAGATTTGTGTACAAATGGTCATCACCTATCAGTTTTAATGTTTGCATCTGTGATCTTCCAAACGCAATTTTTCGTTTGTGCATCTCATTTTCAAAATACTCAAATGTCAAATTCTGATTCATGCTTCGGCTTGTTTCATAGGAACATCTGCCGCTTTGAATGATCATTTCCCGGATGCCCTCATCTGTCATGGGTTGTGAAGAACTTCCTTTTCGAACATATACACCACTGGGCTTTAGACCTTTTTCCCGAATATAATATGGACGATTCGTTCCTGTTGAAATATTAATTTCAACGACCGTTTTTTTGTCAATTTCCACAGTTTTTATATTGACAAAAGGCATAATATCAGGTGCGATAGAATCTTTTAACGAACCTGCAACCTGAAGCATGATTGCATCTGGATCATCTACGCCAATAATTGCTCCATCTTTTCTAACACCAATCAAAATAGTACCTCCAGAAGCATTTGCAAAGGCAATTACTTCTTTTCGAATCTCAGGTACATATTCTTGCTTAAATTCCACCTCTTGATTCTCAAACGAAAGCATACTATTCACCTTTCTTTCTTTCTTTCTTTCTTTCTTTCTTTTTCCTATCCTATCCTATCCTATCCTTTTCTTCTTCTGTTATTTTTTCTTTGTCTGTTCTTCTTGTCTTTATCTTTGTTTCGCTTTGTCTTTCCTTGTGTTCCTATTCTCATTCCTCCTTTTTCTGTTCCTCCTTTTCTCATTTTTCAGAAGAGTGCGATCTACAGCAAAAGTTCCATATCGACAACGTCAAGCATCTTACCAAATTTTATGCCCACTTTCTCAAAGCACGATTTCTGTTCGAAACCTAACGAGGCATGCATCTTTATGCTTGCTTCATTGTCGCCTGTTATGCAAGCTATAAGGGCCACGAACCCACGGTGGCGGCATTCGTTGATAAGCATGTGCATGAGTTGTGTGCCTATGCCTCGGCGTTCTATGCCAGGTGCAAGGTAGATGGTCGTCTCAAGCGTGTGGCTGTAGGCTTCGCGCTCTTTCCAACGGTGAGCATAACAGTAGCCGCCGATTGTGCCGTCTTCGTTCTCATACACATAATAAGGATATTCTGTTGAAATTTCCTTTATGCGTTCCCCCATCTGTTCTGCCGTTAGCGGTTCTGTTTCAAAACTGATGGTCGTGTTGAGGATATACTGGTTGTAGATGTCGGTTATTGCCTTCGCATCTGCTGGTGTGACGTTTCTTATCATACTTTTTTGTTTGATAAAGTTGTTAAAAACAAGAAACCTCATAAATCATTTCTGATCTATGAGGTTTATCTTGGGTGGCAGGTGGGACTCGAACCCACGACATTCAGAACCACAAACTAATTACCACCAAGAGATTTACCCCGCTGTTGTTCAATAAGTTACTTAATGTTTAAATTTCATTTTTGCGGAAATGGTGCGGAAAAACATGCATGTTTCTTTACAACATGTTGTTTCTTCTCATCCATTCCTTGCCGTGCTTTGTCATCGAGAAGATGATGAACAATACACACGGAATGCCTATTGCCATAAGACCGATGTAATCTGCCATAACAATTCCCCCCTAAAGGCTGTTAAGCCATTTCTTCCCCGATTTGGTGTATGACCAAACGACAAGACCACCACTTATAACAGCCATGATTACCAAAAAAGCTTCTAATGTTCCCATCTTATTTGTTCTTTAAAATTCTATATCCAAAGATGGCAAAGCACACGGAGACGAAAGTGCCGTAGCCTACAACCATCCAGTTTACTGCATTATATTCGTTGGCGAACAGAGGCACAAATCCACCTAAAACGATGGCTGTAAAAACAAGTTTTGACAGGTCAAAGAAATATTTTGCTAAAGTTTCTTTTACCGTCTTGTCCCAGCTGCGTGCCTCCTTCTTTTCTTCTTGTTGTTTACTAAAGTTTCCCATTGCAAATATAGTTTGTTTTACTTGAAGCTCATGCACATCATTACTATATATACTCCATAAACATGTTCGAGGCTAACCTCGAAAGGGGGATATTTGGGGTTGATAGACTCACAGAGCACCTTGTTAGGGTCGTCGGTGGGCATGAGGCGTTTGATAACCGTGCCATTGCATGTGCTAAGCACATAAACCTTGCCCCATTCAAGGAAGGCGTGTTCATTAATTTTCTTTATGAGCACCGTGCTACCCGATGGATATTCAGGCTCCATACTGTCGCCAGATATCTTTATGGCTATGTCGATGTCTTTTATCGGCGATATCACCGTTTCGCAGTCGTCGCGCTTTTCGGCAAGGTTGAAGTCGTTTAATGAACCTCCAAGTGCGGAGATAGGAACGAGAGGCACTTTATAAGCCTCGTCGTCTACCACACGTTCATTCTTAACCGATGGTTGAGGCTGCGCGCTTGATGTGGAGGAAAGCATGTCGCCTTCGCCATATAATAACCATTCTCTATTGAGCTCTGGAAAAGCTGTCAGAACATTGTTCAATTTTTCAGAGCCATATCCTTTTCTCATTGATGTTACATATCCTGTAGATAAATCGCATCTTTGCTCAAAGGCTTTCATTGTTAATCCTTTGAACTTAATAAATTCTAAAGTTCTGTCTTTAACTGTGTTCATGAGCCTATTGTTTTAAAGAATGTTAATATCAGAACAAATGTCAGAACAATGCTTTGTTGTACCAGAACAATGTTCTATCTTTGCAATCGAAATCATTAATACATTTGCAAATATACAAAATGTTTTTGATTTGGCAAGTAGAATATAAAATAAAAAACGAACAATATGACAAAAGAAGGATTTACGAAGCTCACGGGTTTGAAACCGACAGACGAAGAGTTTGAAATCATCAACGGGCTGTGTACGGTATTTACAGAATTGTCAAAAGCCTTTTCTAAGATTGTTAATAAAGAGGACTGTAAGAAGCTGGGCATAGAAGACTATACACCTATGACCGAAGGAGAAGTTTGTATGATATACGGCAAGGGTGAAGATAGAAACTTTGTTTTCATTGTAGAATTTATCTACATGTACTTGATTGCTTTATTACCAGACAGGAGTGACGACTCCTTTAAAAGCTTTGAACGTGAAAATTTGGTAGCTCAACGCATGTTGGAACGTGATTATAAGCTAAGCCTCGACGACAGAAGATTATTGCTGGAAAAAGCCAAGGCAGCAGCCAAGAACATAACAAAAAAAGATTGAAGATATGACAAAACAGGAATTCACGGAACTCACGGGCATCAACCCGACAGAAGAAGAGTTTGACAAAATCCATGACCTGTACATGCTAACAGGTGCCGAGATGGACAAGGACAGCTTTTGCGCTGCTTACATGAGCTGCAAGGACATGACCCTCGTCAACGCGTTGTATCACAACCTGCTGTTCAGCACCAGCAGGCTGAAGGAAGAGCGTGACAGCATTGAGAAAGAACGGAAAGAGGATAGAAAAAAGCTTGAAGATCTTTGGGATAAGACAGACGTAGCGGCTTTCAACATATTGGAAGTAGCAGAAAAAACTCTTAATGAAAATCATGCTGAATTTTTGCGCAGTACTGCTGTTTCCTTGGTAGGCAAGTTTGATGTATGCATGGCTAAATTAAATAGAGGTTATGCCATGGACGAAGAAGAAAGAGAATATTTCTATGATGAAATAGCAAATCTAAGAAATAAATGTGGAGATCTTGAAAAGAAGTAAAAAACAGATAAGATGATGGCAAAGAAAAGAGGACGTTACAAGCCGCGGAAAGACTGTCTGAAGGCAATGTTCCGCGGCATAGCAGAGGGCGACATAAAGACCCTCGCCATAAAGGACACCAACGTGTCGTCGCTAAGAACGATAGCCGGCAGCCTTAACGCGGAGGCCGGCTACCAAAAATACAGAGTATCAGTGGACACCCTTCTGGGTAAAGTAAGAATAGTTAACAACGTGTAGAACATGAACATCAGCCTAACAGACTTTCAGCGATTGGTGACGATAGCCGTTGACGCTGGCATACAAGGCTTCCTGAAAAGCAGGGAGCCGCAGACTGACCGCATAAAGCAGAGCGAGGCAAAGAGGTTTCTCGTAGAAAGGGGCTATCAGGCGACAGCGCTGAAACGATGGGTTGAGGCTGGCTTGGTCACGCCCATAAAGAAGGGAAAGGCCCGCAACGCCGCCGTGTGGTATTCGCTTACAGAGATAAAGAAGGCATGGCTCGTTGTGGAGCTTAAAAAGAAAGACAATGATAATAGCTAAACCTGACGTGAACCCCGAGGGCTTCTACAACCTGTCACAGACTGCCAGGGCGCTGCATGTAGACAGGCACACCGTGGCAAGGTATGCAGCCCAGGGATACATCCATTTTAAAAGACGAAAGCTCGGACGGGTGCGTGTGACGACGGGAGCCGAGATTATCAAGTGTTGGAAAATGATTTATCATCAATAAAACGGCGTGTTACGCCAATAAAAAGGAAAACAGTATGGAAAAGATAGTAAAGAACTGGCGTTATTGGCTCATGGGAGCCGTCGCCCTGCTGGCTGCGCTTAACATTATAGCCTTGCCATCGCCGAGAGAAGAGCATTTCTGGCTGCTCTTCATCGGCTCAAAGGTTGCAGCCTTGGTGCTGTTGCACATTGATGTGCGCCTGTTTGTGTGGTTTGCCAGACACCGGCAGATCGACGACATACTGCTTGTCGAGGAATGACGGATATAGGATTATGATTACATAATTTTTTGTTTGTTTTAATAAAAGAACACGAAGAACCCAAGCGTGGGAAGGAAAGATTTTTTTTCATCTTTAACTTTAACCATATTAGTGTTTAAAAGAATGTTGAGGCTGCCTGTGAAGGTCGCCTTGACAAACGGGGATGCCGGGCGCGGCACGGATAGAGCGCAAAAAGCGTAGGAAATTAGGGCAAGCGTGGTTCGACTCCACGCATCCCCGCTTAAAGGTTTTTAGTTATTTAAAGATAAAACAAAAGGGTTGAGGCTGTCTGTGAAGATCGTCTCGCCAAACGGGGATGCCGGGCGCGGCACGGATAGAGCGCACAACGTTTGGCCCAAGCATGGTTCGACTCCATGCATCCCCTCGATAAATTGCTTATTTAATTATTTTTAAAGAAGCCCAGGCGTGGGCAATGTTTAAGGTTTTTAGTTGTATAGTAGCAGCTACCTGTGAAGGCAGCTGTTCCTTTAAAACTCATATAAAAGTAAATATGTGAATTAATTTTGCTAAAACGTTGAGGCTGTCTGTGAAGATCGTCTCGCCAAACGGGGATGCCGGGCGCGGCACG
>OIWK01000863.1_pt1 | contig 31668 bp, 28 predicted proteins | sample 1587401 | NCBI WGS metagenome assembly OIWK01 (sample SAMEA3888911, study PRJEB22519) | human gut metagenome | biome: human gut; feature: human-associated habitat; material: faeces | place: Denmark | collected 2009 | reverse complement strand
ACGCTTAGGAAAGTGAGCTAAATTTGGTACAACGAACTGAACACCCTAGTTACTTGGTCGTCACTGTTCATCTGCAAGTGGAAAAACGGTAAGGAGACGCATGAGAACCTCACTCAGTATGCTTTTGCCAATGCAAGGAAGAATCCCGACACATTCAAGAGTGAGGTAGTGAGAAAAGTTAAGAACCTATTGAAATAGAACATCTATGGAATGGTTACAAACTTTGCTTGACAGCAGCACCACTCCAGCTCTCACAGCCTTCCTGTTGGGTTTGCTTACGGCCGTGTCTCCATGTCCATTGGCAACAAACATTGCCGCCATCGGGTTCATCAGCAGGGACATTGAGAGCCGGAGCCGCATTTTTCTGAACGGGCTGCTATACACACTTGGACGTGTCATAGCCTACACGGCATTAGGAATTGTGCTGATTGTGATATTAAGAGAAGGCGCAAGCATGTTCGGCATCCAGAATTTCATCGGCACATACGGGGAGATTGTCATCGGTCCGGCATTACTGCTCATTGGAGCGTTTATGCTGTTGGGCAACAAGCTCAAGTTACCATCTTTCGGATTCAACGGTAATGGTGAGACTCTGGTACGCAGGGGTGGCTGGGGTGCTCTTCTGCTCGGAATGCTGTTTGCGATGGCATTCTGCCCTACAAGCGGTGTGTTCTATTTCGGCATGCTGATACCGATGTCAGCCACTGCCACTGCAGGTTATCTGTTGCCGATATTGTTTGCGATAGCCACAGCCTTGCCTGTTTTGGTGGTCGCATGGATATTGGCGTTCAGCGTTCAGCACATCGGCAGCTTCTACGGCAGGATGCGGACCGTACAGAGGTGGCTCAACTGGATTGTCGGTGGCATATTCATAGCTGTGGGAGTGTATTATTGCGTAATAATGTTTTAACAAATAAAATTCAACAATGAACACATTGATAGAAACATTAAAATACTTTGTGTTTATCACGGCAGAGCTAATAGCACTATTCCTGCTGATTAGTGCAGCCGTTGAAATAATACTGATGTATATTCCACAGGAGAAAATCAAGAAATGGCTTTCGGGGCGAGGTATTATAGGAAATGTAATGGCAGCAGGATTCGGGGCACTCACACCGTTTTGTGCTTGTTCCACCATTCCGATGACAGTAGGTTTCCTCAATGCCGGAGTTCCTTTTGGAAGTACCATGTCATTCCTTATAGCTTCTCCGTTGCTCAATCCTATAATAATAGGAATGTTGGGGGCGATGGTCGGCGTAAAGGCTATGCTTGCATATTTCATTATAGCTTTCGCCGCCTCAGTCCTGTTCGGTGTGGTATTGGAAAAAATGGGGATGCAGAAGTATGTGAAAAACGTACGTCTCCGTAACGAACATAACGTAGGCAGTGAGGACAAGAGACAATGGACTATAAAGCGTAAACTGAGAGAAGCATTCGTTTCGGCTTGGGGCAGTCTACGCCCGATTTTAGGCTACTTGCTGGTTGGAGTCGCACTCGGAGCAGGAATATACGGCTATATGCCACAGGATTTTGTGTTGAGGATTGCCGGACCGGACAACCTGTTTGCCATTCCTGTAGCTGCTGTGTTAGGTATTCCGTTGTATATCCGTGCGGAGACAGCCATTCCTATCGGTGTTGCCCTGATGGCTAAGGGTATGAGCATCGGCACTGTGATAGCATTAGTTATTGGCGGTGCGGGTATGGCAATCCCTGAAATGACGATGCTTGCCAGCATTTTCCGCAAGAAGTTGGTAGCAACGATTGTAGCTGTGATATTCCTTACGGCTGTAATTACAGGTTATTTATTCAATATTTTATTGTAAAAACATTTAAAACATCATAAGTATATGGAAACTAAGAAAGAAAACAAAAAAGGATTTTGGGCTTCATTATTCTCTCCGAAGCCTTGCTCATGCTCATGTGGTAGTAATCTGATAGTGGAAGAGCCCGAAAAGCCAGAAACATCTTGTTGCTGCGGAGATAAATCGTCTGAAATTAATTCAGGGGTAACGGAAATCAAGATATTGGGACCAGGCTGTGCCAAATGCAAATCAACCTACCAGGTCATTGAGAGAGTGGTCAGCGAAAACAAACTTGATGTGAAGCTTACGAAAATAGAGGACATTGCCGAAATAATGAGCTACAACATTATGGCAACTCCTGCGGTTGTAGTGGACGGTACTGTCAAAATAAAAGGACATGTTCCGTCTGAAAGTGAAGTAAAACAGCTGTTAGGAATTTAATCTGTCTTGTATGGAGTTAAAAAAGGAGTTGAGAACCCTGTTATGGATTGTCGCTGTTTTTGTGGCAGTATTCTTTCTGCCACTTGACAGCGAACGGTTCATGACTGCCGTCACCGCAACGCTCGACCTTGCGAAGTGGTATGCAAGGGAGCATGTGGTTTTATGCTTGCTGCCAGCCTTCTTTATTGCCGGAGTGATTGCCGTATTCGTAAGTCAGGGCTCGGTACTCAAATACTTCGGTGCAAATGCCAAGAAATGGCTCTCCTATACGGTAGCAGCCATTTCTGGTGGAATCCTTGCTGTATGCTCGTGTACGATACTGCCGCTGTTCACAAGCATATACAAGCGTGGCGCAGGCTTGGGCCCGGCAGTAGCATTTTTGTATTCCGGTCCTGCAATAAGCATTCTGTCGATTATACTGACAGCTCGTATTTTGGGTCTTGAAATGGGTGTGGCACGAATAATCGGTGCCGTAATGTTTTCAGTTATCATCGGATTGGCAATGTCATTCATTTTCCGTAAGGAAGAGAAAGTGAAAAAAGAGGAACAGATGAATATCGTCTCTCCGCCAGAAAAACGTCCGATGTGGCAGACTTCGTTCCATTTCTTTACGCTAGTTCTTATTCTTGTATTTGCAAACTGGGGCGCACCTGCTTCGTCAGATACGGGACTCTGGTATTATATATTCACTTACAAGTGGTATATTGTAGGTGCATTGTCGCTGCTGTTTTGCTGGTCTCTTATAAAGATACTGAATCTACGAGTTTTGTGGGTTATACTCGGAGCTGTGGTGACAGCCGTTTCCGCACTTCTTGCAAATTTGTTTATAGACAATGTCAAGCTGATTTCGCTTGTGCCGATGATTGTTGCGATTACCGTTCTCGCCGTCATCCTGCTCTTCGACAAACGAGATGAAGAAAACAGGGAATGGGCTTTATCATCATGGGGCTTTGCCAAGCAAATTCTGCCATTATTGGCTATAGGTGTGGTTACAGCAGGATTCCTTTTGGGTTCTACGCATGACAACACAGCCATTGCTGGCATCATTCCAAACAGTTGGATAGAATGGGCTGTAGGCGGCAACTCTCTGCTGTCGAATTTCTTTGCTTCATTCACAGGAGCGTTTATGTACTTTGCGACATTGACAGAAGTGCCTATTATCCAAGGACTGTTAGCATCGGGCATGGGTAAGGGCCCAGCATTGGCATTGCTGTTGGCTGGTCCGTCTCTGTCATTGCCAAATATGTTGGTTATCCGTGGTGTTATGGGAACAAAAAAGACCATTGTGTATGTTGCCCTCGTAATCGTCATGGCAACCGTTTCTGGATTTGTTTATGGAAATCTGTTTTAGAAATCATGAGAGTATTGATACTTTGTACTGGAAACAGTTGTCGCAGTCAGATGGCTCATGGAATTTTACAATCATTGTATGATACGATTGAAGTCTGTTCGGCAGGTACGCATCCTGCCGAACAAGTGAACCCTAATGCCATAGCGGTAATGCGTGAAATAGGCATAGACATATCCGAACATACTCCCACAGATGTAAGGCAATACATTAATCAAGAATGGGATTACGTAATAACGGTATGCGGAAATGCCTATGAAACATGTCCGATATTTGCAGGAAAGGTAAAACACCGTTTGCATATTGGCTTTGACGATCCGGCTGTAGCAACAGGTTCTGATGAACATATAAAAAATGAGTTCCGTCGTATAAGAGATGAAATAAAAGAAAGATTACAAGAGTTTTATATACAACAAAGAGACTCTATGTAGATGTATTAGTTTTTGTAATCATCAACCTATTACTTTCATCTCATCTAAATCCAAGAATATAACAATAAGACTTGCTTTGTTAGAAAAATCTTTTCGCAAAGCAAGTCTTTTGAAAACTATATCTTTTTAGATTTCTTTTTGGGCATAGCCCCCAATCCTATTTTCTGCGTTCCGTCCCAATTCAAGAGTTGGTCCGCACACCCATTTGAGCCTCCAAGTGAAACGTATGTGTCAGCGCTGCATGACATGTGGTCAACGAATGAAAGGAAGTTATTGATGATATTATCTGTATAGACTACATCTTTTGTTGCAAACAATTTTGTCCAATTGGAGACACATTCCATGCGGAAATCAGTGCAACCGCTCCATGTCATGTCATAGAGGAACTTATCAACAGAGGACACGATGCCATTTGATTTGTTAAGTGGCAAGCCATGTTTTACAGCTGTAGCCATAATGCCGTAATATATAGCATTAGCTTCTTCATTATTGAAGTTTATACGTTCTGTCTTTGAGAACTTGCCAAGTGAGCCATGCCCCTCATCAATGAAACGGTTGATGACATCTTCATATCTGGATTGTCGGGCTTGCTCCTCACGCTTTATCGCAGCTTCGTGTTTTTTGCGTTTATCCACACGTTCTATGGCTTCGACTATTTCTGGCTGTTGCTTCAAGTCATTCCATTGGATAAGGAGATACTTGTAATCGGACAGCAGGGCATTGTAATCATTGCCAAGACTGGCAAGATTGCTGTTAGCTGTAGCCAACTGTTTCCTGAGCCCATCTATCACTTCATCCTTTTGTGCAGCAACTCGTTTGACAGCATTCTCGTCAAGCTGTGAGATACGTTCCTTGACCTTGGCGTTCTCAGCTTTCAAAGCGTTGTTCTCTGCCAAAAGAGCTTCGTTCTCCTTGATAAGGCGGTTGAGGTTCTGCATGTAATAAATATATACCCTGCTGGCAGAAGCTTTGATTCCCTCATTCTGCTTGTTGCAAGCCTCGTAGATTGCTTCTACCAAGGCTTTTATGGCAGCATTGATGTTGGCAGTACGTTCCTCTCGCCATGCTTTCTGCCCCATCATTGTAGGAACAGGAATACCAAGTTCCTTTTCCACTATCTTCATTGCCTCCTGAACTGGTGTCTTGACATTAAGCAAAGGGATAGTAAGCTCCTTCTGGTCGATAATGGCAAGCTCGGCATACTTCCCAACCTTGTTCAGAGCAACCTTTGCCTGACGCTCGGCTTCAAGCACCACCTTGTTCTTGTGCTTCCGTCCACGCTTCTCCTCTTCTGACAACTCACTGTAAGGGATGCCACGGGCAAGCCCATACTTACACCCCACCTCTTTATGGTAGTCCGTATGAAGCTGTGAGAGATATTCCGATTTCTCCTTTCTTGTCTCACCCCAGACCTTGGCGTATGATACCCTCTCCACAAAAGCTTTTGATGCTGTCTGCTTCGTGTAGTTCGCTCGCTCTTCTTTAGGCAATGCTTTCCATTCCTTTGTGGATAGTACCATATTCGGATTGTCCTTGTTTATATACAGGCTTCCGATTCTCCCACGTCTCTTGACTTTCTCCACAGGAATGGTCTGAACATGCGCATGGATGCTCGTCTCATCACAATGGACGGCAAAACTCACGATGTTATCCTCACCCCATTTCCTGCAGGCAAAGTCGTATGTATCCTTTGCCCATTGAATGATTCCCTGTTGCAGGATGACATGGCTGTGGTCTGCATTCGGGTCGGAGGTGTCCAGCTTCTGATTGCCGAAAGCAAAATTATACAGCACGTCATGGTCGCCGCTGAATATCATACCGACAGTGCAGTTGGGACTGTTCTTTGAGACTTGGTCAGGATGCCTGGCATCCATATATGGCTTGAAGCCCAACTCGTCAAGCCGCATCTGGACACGCTCATGCAACGGTATGGGATTGGAGCCAAGCGGAGCGACCTTCCCGCCTTTTACTATCTCAAAGTTGAGACTCTTGCGTGAGAAGTTATAATGGTTGTTCTTGTCTTTGTCAGCATTCTTCAGCCGATATACATTCTCGTCCCAACCTCTGCGCTCAGCCTCGTTGCCGACCTGTGCAGAGAATGATTTCTTGTCGTTGCCGACATGGATGGCGGCACGTGGTATATTGCTTTGCATAATTCGGTAAACGCAAAACAATTCCTTCATCTGATGTGAAAACTATCTGCAAACGCAGGATTATTCCTCCTTTCGATATTAAAACAAGCAAGAAACGCAAGATTATTCGTTCTTTTGATTTCAAACAAGGCTTTGACGCACGTTTTTGGCATTTTTCAAGTGCCAATGAAGGAATAATCTTGCGTTTTCGGCTATTTTCAGGAGTCAATGAAGGTCTTGACGCGCGTTTCTAATTACTTTCGACATCAAACGAAGCCTTCGATGCACGTTTCCTGTGTCAAAAACTTTTATTTGCGCAAGAAACGCCGTTTCCAGCACCATTAAGAGCAAAAATATACAAGAAACGTGCGTCAACAGCACGAAATTGAATAAAATGAAAGAAAAAACGCAAGATTATTGACATTTTCTCTCATTTTTATTTGGTGGTCTGAGAAATTTCATTACATTTGCTGTAGCGGACTGGTAAAACTCTCTGCACAGTAAACATTATTCACCTTTTAACAACAAAAGATTATGAAGCAGATTGAAGACATCAGCCTGCCGCGCATGAACAATGGCGCGCATTTCACTTTCGTAAGCAACATCCTTGCACGTGCCGAGGCTGACACCGCAGTAAAGGAAAAAGCAGCTAATCTTGTAACCGCACTGCACGATGCGCTCGCTTTGGAGGACGAGGCACTGAAAATCTCTCAGAAGAGCCTGTTCACAGACGAGATTGCCAAGGCAGACGCAGAGCGTGACGCACTCTATGCCGGCTACAAGAAAGCTGTCGAGGGATTTCAGGCAATCCCCATCCCCGACATGGCAAAGGCAGCCACGGAGCTGGCGCAGCACATCAAGGACTACCGAATCAGCACCACCGACCAGCTCGACAAGGAGACTGGTCTGCTGGTGAACTTCATCGCCGACCTTGAAGGCAAGTTCTCAGCACAGGTTGAAAAGCTCTCGCTCACCGCATTCGTCACAAACCTCAAAGAGGCAAATGAGCGTGTGCGCAACTACACCTTACAGCGCACCAACGACAGAATGACCCTGCCAGTGGGAGTGCTGAAGGCTGCACGAGTAGCCAGCGACAACGCTTACCGTGACCTCGTGAAGATGGTAAATGCCCTCGCCCTCGTGTTCGGCGAAGCCAGCTACGCACCTTTTATCGACTATGTGAACACCGAGATTGTGCATTATAAGCGTGAGGTGCTCAACCAGAAGACCACAACCGTCAAGCCACCGGCAGACAGTGCGGTGACTCCGTCGGAGCCGACGGAGTCGACAGAACCAGAGAGCGGTTCCGGTTTGTAACAATGGTTTCAGAGTATGAATAAGTAATTAAAGTTCCCTCCTGCGAGAAGGCTTGCAGGAGGGGATATATAAAAATTCCAAACAGAATAATCATGGCAGAGTATTATTACAAATATAGAAGCTTATCAAACCTTAAAAGGTTTCTTGATATACTAATCAACAGACGCTTATATGCATCAAAATATCTTGATTTAAATGACCCTATGGAAGGATTCTTTTTATATGATCCTGCTGTACCAAGGGATTTCATTAACACTTTAAGGAACGAAAAAGCGAATACTTTGATTTGTTCCTTATCCAAGAACTATAATAATGGACTGATGTGGTCTGTTTATGCAGATGAACATAAGGGATGCTGTATAAAACTATCAATAACATCTAATTCATGGAGAAAATTAGATGTTACGTATGACAGAAATCCTGTACATGTTGATGCAATAGGCATAACTGTAGATGAAATACTTAAAATAAAATCTCCTCAATGGAAGCATGAGGAAGAAGTAAGATTCATCAAGTCGAATCCGCAAAATAATTATATTAAAATTAAAATAGACACGATATTTTTAGGCATGAAAATGTCAAGAGCCGATGTGTCTTTTTATACTAAATTGATACATTCTGTTGATTCTAGTATTAAGATAGAGAAGTTAACAAGAGATGATATTGATTTTGGCTATAATTTTATATAAGGGATGTTCTATAAATTAACTTGTTAACAATTAGAGATTTACTTTGATATTTCAGTAAAAAGTCGTACCTTTGTAGTAGAAATCATACAGAATCATGCAGAAAACTACAATATACCGCAAGCCGATGGGCGAGAACCTATTCGAGGAGGAGTTCACGATTGAAGCTCTCTCCCAAATGGGTAATCCCCTTGAGCAGCTCGCCGCCTTGGTTGACTTTGAGATGTTCCGCCCCGCACTTGAAGAAGTGCTAGTAAAGAAGGACTGCAAGACTCCGGCAGGACGTCCGCAGATTGATGTCGTTCTTATGTTCAAGGTCATATTTCTTCAGCGTTATTATGGTTTGGGCGACCACCAGATACAGTACCAGATTATAGACCGTACCAGCTTCCGCCAGTTCCTTGGCATTCATACAGTGGCAGAGGTTCCTGACGAGAAGACTGTTTGGGCATGCAAGAACAAGCTTGCTGAGGATGGCACCTTCGACCGCCTGTTTGATGAGTTCCGTACCTTCCTTGATGGCAAGGGACTTTCATTCAACGAGGGTAAAATCATCGATGCCACTTTTGTTGAAGCTCCAAAGCAGAGAAACACCAAGGAGGAGAACAAGCAGATCAAAGCTGGTAACGGCAAAGACCTGTGGAATCCAGAGGATGGCGACTCTCCAAAGGAGAAGAAGCACAAATTGGCTAAGAAGTCACACAAGGACGTTGATGCCCGATGGACAAAGAAACGTGGTGAAAATCACTATGGTTACAAGAATCACGTCAAGGCAGACAAGAAGACCAAACTCATAGAGAAGTATCATACCACTGATGCGAGTGTTCACGACTCCAATGTCATCAAACCTCTCATAGAGGATAAAGATAAGGGGCAGGACCTGTATCTTGATGCTGGCTATGAATCAAAGGATGATGTCGTAAGAGAAAGTGGGATGAATCCTGTCATCTGTGAGAAAGGGCATCGCAACAATCCCCTGACCGATGAGCAGAAGCAGAACAACCGCACTAAATCCCAGACAAGATGTCTGGTTGAACACATCTTTGGTTTCGTTGAGGGAGCAATGAACGGCTCTTTTGTCCGCAGCATTGGAATGATGCGAGCTAAGGCAGCCAACGCACTGACCAACCTCGTATATAACATATTCAGATATGTACAGATCAACATTTACCATCCACAGTTTATCACCTGCAAGGGATAACTGTATCCAAACGTGTCAAATCGTCAAAAACAACATGTCAATGAGTGGATAAACGAACGCAATCGCTAGCCAAAGCCCTCAGCTGAGGGACTGATTCCGAAAGATTGTATCTGACGGAACGGCTTCCACTCGAATTTATGAATTAATAGAACCTACCATAAATCTTATCTCATTATCAGTTAAATCGTATTCTTGGGCAAAACAAAAGACTTCCATATCGTTACACTATTAAGCAAATATTATTATGAGTAAAAGGACTATTATTTTTCAAGAACATGGGAAAACATCGAAGAAAGAAGTTGACGAGTTGTTCTGCTTCACAATCTTGTATCATGACAAATGTAGTTTGCGTAATATTATAAAACAGTCAGAATACACAGTAGTGGCAGCTTGTAGAGGACTAACTAAAATTAGTTTGGAAGAGGTAAATGGGAAAGATTATTTATTTATAACAGATGGTATAAGTGATGTCGCTGGATACCCTAAAGAAATAGATGACTTTCTGTCCTTGCAATGTGATCGTGATAGTAAGGTGACTGCGGAAATGCTATATCACGCAATTTTAGATTCTGCAGACAAATTATTCCCCCAAATGCGTTTGATAGACATTTATTATAACTACAAATGGTTGAATGAAATACCAATAATTGATATTTACACAAGTTCATTCGACAAGAATATAAACGAAATATTCCCAAATAGTCGGAGTGTTGCTATTGTAAAAATGATGTCAAAGTTTAGTATTTCCCATCAAGAAGCTTCCACATTATTTGAACGTTGGCAGCAATTCTTTTTTATAGATTACCATCCATATGAGAAATGGATTCCATGTTGTCCGAAAGAAACATTAACTGTTGAACAATTTAAAGAGAGAATGTCAGTTAAAAGAATTGATGTAAAAAAAGATATCGATACAGGATTATTGTATTTCGAAGCAGAAGGAATTAGAGGGAAAGTTCTATTAAAAGAAATACCAAAACATCCTATGATTTCTTGGTTTGTTACATCCAATTCAAAAACACATTGGCTATTACATGAAGAAGGTACTATCTGCGCAAAACCAATTAGGGTCTGCTGAATTAATTTTTAGTCACAGACAGAGGGTAGCGGACGTAGCCCCTCATAGCGACTATAATAATGAAAATCCGCCAGATTTCGTTCAAGACAAGACAAAGTTCCCTTAGGAACTTCATCACATTCTTGACGAAGTAGCACATTCCCGTCCAGCATCGTGCTGTATCTGGAAGCTTGGCTCTTATGTCATTGGCTCGATAGATTCTCTTGCCTGTACCGAATGAGCATTCGATTTCGTTGCGATCCCCGATGGCTTTGGCCATTCTGGATTTCATTTCATCTGAAGGTGGATCCTTCGGCGGTCGTCCTAAAGGTCTGCAGTACGAATGGATTTCAAAATCCTCAAGTATATCTCGGTTTGCCCTGTTCAGGTAAATCTTATCCGCAAGGATGGTGGCCGGAAGGTAACCGAAGCGTTCTTTGAAAAGTTGAATCTGTAGTAAGAGGTCCTGGCTCTCGTTGTAGGCATCCCAGCTGTGGTGGTCGATGAACGTATAGCCCTCGACTATGCTTGCACCTATCTTTGCCCCGAACTCAGTCCTTGCCTTGGCCTTTCCACGGACGATGGCACGGACGTGTGGCTGAAAGATGCTCAGTATGCGGTCTGCACAGGTATGAGTCTTTGATTTGTACATTTCCTCCTGCTGATGGTACATCTTGAGGATGGCAGTAAAGGTGCGTTTCTCATATGAGAACAGACTCTCGTAGTACATATTGTTCTTCGCAAGCAAGTCCATCAGGATGCGGATGTCCTTGTGCAAGTAGTTGAGCATCACCTCGATAGTCGAACGCACCATCTTGCCTTTCTTCTTTGCTTTCTTGACAAGCAGAAGATATGCCTGACGTGCATACTTGTAGTTTGTTCGTGGCTTGTGCAGCTCAAACTTCTCGCACACCTTTATAATATAGTCGGTAACCTTGCGGCAACCGTCATGTATTATATCAACGTCAACAGGATAACGCATCTCTGCATCGGCACAGGTGGCATCAATCTTCAGCACTCCCTTGTGCTCGCGACCTTTTGAGTCGGTGAAGGAAGCGGCATTCGGATCCTCTGGTGCAGGAGTCGGTGGTTCCTCATCATTCTTCTTCGCATCTTCCTCTTCACGCTTGCGTTTCTCTTCAAGAAGACACTTCTGCTTGTTGAGAAGTTTGACTGTCATCTTGTTGAGTTCTTCCTCAGAGAGTCGCTTGCGTATCGTGACGAACAGGCTCGGGTCGAATATAGGCTTGTCGGTGAACTCATGCAATCCACAAAAGTACTGCATGTAGGGACTCTCTCTGATAATCTCGATGGTCTCGGCATCACTCAGGTTTAGTTTGTGCTTGATAATCATTGCGCCGAGAATCATGCGTGCTGGCTTGTTCCCTGCACCTTTCTTCTGATTGTCCAACCTTGAGTTGTATTCCTTCTCAAGTTCAGTCCATGGAAGAAGGTCGCCGAGAGCCACCCATCGGTTTGTCTTGTCCAACTCATCAAGAGACGAGCGGAGCAAACCGAGGTCAAGTTGCTTGTATTTTGAATCGTAAAACTTCATCTTGCTATGGATTTAACTATACAAAGGTACGATTTTTTTGTTAAACAAACGAAGAAATAATGTTATATAAACTTAAATATCAGAGAGTTATAATTATTCAGCAAACACCAATTATAGTTGATTTTTAATTATGAGCATAAAATATATTCCAATGTTCGATGAACGAGAATTTGTACTTGTTTGTCGCAAAAGTGACTATGAAAAAAAGAATGTAGGTGACGGTGTATTTCTCGTACTTAGGGAAGAGTGGGAAGATAAAGACGATGACCCTACCAAAACGTTTGATTTGCTTTTGACTTCGGTAAAGAATGGAACTGTTAAGCTATATCCAGCTCCAAATAATGCAGTTGTCATAGTTCAAGCTCTTCCATATTGTAGAAAAGTAGATTATATGGAACTACCTACAATTGGCATAGAGCACATATAGATTTCTAAATTATCTTGAAGCGGTAGCGTATCGCCTTAGCCTTTGCTGTAAGGCTGAGGTTGTACTTCTGCTCTGTCTGGTTCTTCGGCTTGGCATAGATGTAGATGCCGAGCGACTCATGGCGGATAACCTTCATCGTGTTCTCGTCACGATAGCCGGGATAATAGTCAAGGTAATAGGACAGCATGCGTCCGTCCTTGATTTTGCGTGTGCGAAGTGACACGGTTTTACAAATGTTGCTCATAGTTATATTTAATTAATTATGAATTTTCGTGGTGAAGTATCTCTTTACATGTGCAAAGGAATAAAATGAAACGTCCGTTATTCCAATTATTTGCAGTAATTAATGGATAACGATGAAATAATTTGTTTTTCAGAGTCCTTTGGCTGCTCTTTCCGCCATTACACGCTCCACATCGGCTATTAACAGCAGGTTTTTGACACCCACTTTTATCTTCTCAATGCCGTGGACTTTGGCAATATGATGGATATTTGCCTTTGACAACCCATATTTCTCCGACACATCATCAACGGTGCAGTAACGTTCATCGGCAAGCATGTCCATCTGACGGAGTTCCGCAATATGTGTCTTCGAGTAATAGGTTATGCCGTATTCTTTCTTGGTTGGTATGTGATGGCGGTAGGCGTATGCACGTATGGCTGTCGGCTTCATGCCGAATTCCTCAAAGACCTCATTTGTCGTAAGCCATTCAGTAATAGTAGATGTGTCAACGGTCAGTCCAAGACAGTCCTCAACATGCCGTTTGCTGTAATAGTTCTTCCCTGCGATACGGCACATAGGTATCTGATTACGTTTTGCTGAAGTATAGAGCCATGACCTCTTTACCTTATAAAGAGCCATAACCTCCTCGCCCGAATAATAGTCAAGCACCTCATTGTCCTCTTTCCCTTCTATTGGTGCTTGCTCCTTGGGCTTTTTCTTTGCACTTGGCTTATTATTTGTCCTGCCAAACGGAATCACGCGCTTATAAGGGTTGGCTTCAAACATTCTCTCAATGTCAGATTTCCTCACAAGTGCCATCCTGCTGCTAAGTCTTGATGCCTTCAACTTGCCGTTAGCCACAAGTTTATAGACATACTGTCGGGTGCAGCCCATCAATACCGCTGCTTTGGAGAAGGTCAGATACTCCTGACATTGTAGCTCCATTATAGGCTCAATGCCGTTAATCAAGTCCTGCTGTCTTTTCTTCCTGATGCGCTTAGCCTCTGCCTGACAACTCTCAGAGCAATATCTCTGCATACCGCTCCTCGGCACGAATGTCTTGCCGCAAAATTCACATTTTCTTGTCGTTCTCATACTCTTTAGATATTACGTTGTTCCACATCATTTGAGTATTTCATCAAAGGAGTAAACGGAAGTGAACCATTGACAACGCTTGTCAACTCAGTCCACGGCATGACGCTTTTTGCATATCATCCCCAAATTTGTCAACCGACGTAACCACTTGTAAACTCATGTCAACTATGTTCACGATATGACAAAATAAAAGCTCCGCAAATTCTCCACGGTAGAAATACGCTGCAAAAATATGTGGAAAATCGGGAACTGCCAAAAAGCACTCAGAAAGTGTTAAAAATCAAAGAGTATTGAAAATCAAGACTTTATGGTTAGTTAGTCATAGTAAGTTATGGTTAGTTATAAGGGTCTAAATACAGCCAAAGAAACAATCATAGCCTAAAGAAGTAACTGAAGAAGGGATTGTGATGCTTGTCAAGCTATAACAATTCCAGAAGCAACTATTACCCAAAGAAGTAACTGAAGAAGGGATTGTGATGCTTGTTAAGCCTGAACACCCCCAAAAGCAACTAGAGCCCAAAGAAGTAACGGAAGAAGGGATTGTGATGCTTGTTAAGCCTGAACATTTATAAAAGCAATTATTACCCAAAGAAGTAACAGAAGAAGGGATTGTGACACTCTTCAATTCACGGCAATTATCAAATGCATTATCTCCAAATGCTGTAACGGGATATTCCACTTCATCGCTTGCCTTTACCTTTTCCGGCACAACGATATCGCCAGAATACTTTTCGTCACCATTGTTTGCTGTGAGCGTTGCAATCTTGGCATCAGAATCTATCAGATAGCGTAAGCCATCGATAGTCTCGAAGCTGGCTTGGGCATAGGAATTACTTGTGGCTAAGATAGCGATAACCACCAAAAGGACAAGGCTCTTCAAGGAGCCGAAACGTTCCTCTTTAGCGAAAGAGGAAGAAAACGATCTGTTGATAATCATATAGTGAAAAAGTTAAGATGCAAAAGCGTTTTATAACATCTGCAAAAGTAAATAAAATAAAGCAGAACAGACAAGCAAATAAACAATAAAATCTGACAAAATAAAAATGAGACGATTTTATTTTGTTGTGTCTTCAATTTGCGCTATCTTTGTAAAATTATGTTGTACGCCATTTATTTTATATACGGATTGTGCGTCATGTTCTATTTCATGATGTCGTGGCTCTTCTACCGCAAGGACAAGGAGCTGCTGTCGAGGCTTGTCACGGTGCTGATGTTTGTCACTGGCGTGCAATGTCTGAAGGACCTGTTCTTCATCAAGCCTCTTGTAGAGCTCGACGAACTGAACTGGATGCTCGCTACGGCAGCCGATATGGTGACCGTACCACTGTATGCTTTTGTGCTAATCGAACTGTGCAGCCCTACAAGCATTACGCGGCGTACCATCGTGTTTCATGAACTGCTGTTTGTGGTGCCCTTCGTTTTCTTCGCCATCACCGGCGACATTGTGTTCTATTATGCCGAGGTGCTGGAGGCTGCCATTTACGGCATAGGCTATGCCATGTGGACGGTATTCGCCATTCCGAAATACCACGCCCAACTGAAACAGCGCTTCTCTTACACAGAGAACATAAACCTCAACTGGCTCCGTGTAATCTTCGTATCGTTTCTGTTTATACTCGTGCTTTGGATTGTAGATTGTCTGCGTGCTGATTACGCAACAGAGGCTCTGTACATGACGAGTTCGCTGGTGGTGTGGATGTTCTTAAGCTACTTCATATACAGACACAAATCGGTGCTCGACGAACTGTCGGACAGCACGTGTGCCGACACACCGGAGGCGGCAGAGGCTACAGAGACAGAGATGTCGGAGATTGGCAAGCGTATTAGCTATCTGTTTGACAAAGAACAGATATTCCTCAACCCAAATCTTAAGGTGTCGGACATTGCTGCGGCTATTGGCACCAACCGTACGTACGTCAGTGCTTTCTTCAATCGAGAAGCTGACTGCACCTTCTACGACTATGTAAACAAACTGCGCATTGAGTATGCCTGCAAGCTGCTCGTAAGTTCGGATGAGAGCATTGTGCTGATAGCCGAGAAGTCGGGATTCAACAGTTCGCAATCGTTCATACGTGTTTTCAGCAAGATAAAGCATACTTCGCCCACCAAATACCGAAAACAGCAAAACGACTGAACAACAATAGGTTAGGAAAGTTGTTAATTATATTTTTACGTATTGACACATCAATTTTATGTATTGTGAATGATAATTTGATAGTTTGACAACTTAAATTATACTCTTCATGTTTAACTTTGTAAATGAATGAAGAACTAAAAACAATTATTAATCACTTAACTAACAGAAACATTATGAAAATCATTAAGCTCATGGCACTTGTTGCCATTTTCATGCCACTATTGTTCTCGTGCTCAGGAGGCAGTTCGTCATCAGGAATGTTCGGATCACTTCCCGACAAGTATGGAAAATTTGTTGAGGAAAAGGCTAAAATAGAAAAAGAGGCTGAAAACATCAAGTCGGAAGCCGAGAAAAAGGAATTGATTGAGAAATCAGAGAAGTTGAATAAGGAATGGAAAGTCAAGATTGAACAAAGCGCTAAAGAACTTGATGGCAAACCTATTGAAATTGCAGAATGCCAGTTCAGCGTTACAAGTCCCATCTCATTGGAATTTAAAGATTTCCATAGCGAGGCAAGGCTGATTCCTTCATTCAAAGTAAACGGCGAGGCGAAGGCTGCTGCTGACATAAACACCGACGTTGATTATGTCATGGATCAAGAGCCTATCAATATTGTAGGTTACGACGCTGAAGGAAAACAAATCAACAAAAACAGAATAGGCCACATCGCTGTAGAGAATGTTGATGGAAAGATATTTATAAAGGCCAATACGCCTATTCAATTCGATTCTATCATATTCAACGAATCGGATTTGGAAAGCGACAAAAACGTGAAGAGTTTCAAGTTCGAATTGTTGCGTACAAAATAGTATATACACCAATACAAAAACTAACATTATGGACGAATTTGTAATGACAATAAAGAAACACAAGGAAACAATAGTGATTGCTCTCGCAATCCTAATGTTTATCCTCTTTGGGTTTTGCCCGGCCATAGACATTATTGGAAAGGCTAAAATCGGCGGACTGAAACTGCTGTTTGAAGGTAGCGGACTGGGATTTGCACGATTCCTTTCCATATTCGTGCTACTGGCTCCAATGTTCGTTGCCTTAGGCAGATCAGTCGACCTGAAACTGACAGGCAAACTGGCTGAAAACTTCAGCGCCCTTTGTTTCGTGGCAGGCATTGTTCTGTGCCTGTTGTTTGCATTAGTACTGCCTTCTGGCGCAAATCTTGCATGGGGCAGTTGGCTGTATATGCTGACAGGCGTACTGGGCGTTGTCGTATGCCGTATTGAAATGTTCACCAAAAACTAACGTGACGAATGAACAAAAACATCAAGCGCTTCCTCTGTATCACAATATGGGGGTGCGCTTTTATTTTTCTACTTGCATCAGTATGGATATGCGTGTGCTGGCTTAAACGCCCACCATACCTAATGCCGGACACGACGATGTTCCGTACGGGCGACATCTTCTTCAGCGTGGGCGATTCGTGGGAGTCGGTGGCAGTAAGGGCGCTGTCGGGCTCTACATCGTTCGAGGTGGCAGACTCGACACCTTCTCATTGCGGAATGGTAATAAGATTTGCTGACGGCGTGAAGCTGGCACATGCGTCGACGGTAGCCAAGAAGATAGTGCTTGAAACACCCGAGGAATATCTGCGCAACAACGGTTCGTATTGTATATATGCAAGGAAAGCTCCATGCACAGTCGACACTCTTGCCATAAGACAATCGGTGGAAACGTTGGTAAGGAATTGTGTGCCTTTCGATTTTAAATTCGACCATACCACTCCCAATGCTCTTTACTGTACGGAAATGGTAGTAAGCGTGTTTGAAGCAAACAAGTGCTTCTGCTTTTCGAAACTACGCAAACAGAACTATATGTATCCCAACGACCTACTTAAAATCTGCACAGACAAGCCATAGATGCCGCAACTACTATCTTAATTAAACCTACACTTATTATTATTGAACAAAAATTCAAGGGCGCAAAGCAAATTGACATTCAGTAAATTGCGGATGTGAAGTATTTTGTATAATTTTGTATTTTAAAAGATTATACATACTGGATGAAAGAATTTGTAATATCAGAAGTTAAGGCGGAAACCGCCATACTCGTTGGACTTATCACTAAGGACCAGGACGAGGCAAAGACCAAAGAATTTCTCGACGAACTGGAATTTCTCGCCGACACAGCAGGTGCCGTCACCGTGAAGCGATTTACGCAGCGCGTGGGCGGACCGAGCCAGGTTACTTATGTGGGTTCGGGCAAGCTGGAGGAGATAGCCCAGTATATAAAGGACGAAGAGGATGCCGAACGTCCCGTGGGAATGGTTATCTTTGACGACGAACTCTCAGCCAAACAGATACGCAACATCGAGAAGGAACTGGGCGTGAAGATTCTCGACCGTACATCACTCATTCTCGATATATTCGCCATGCGTGCACAGACGGCTGCCGCCAAGACTCAGGTGGAGCTGGCGCAATACCGCTATATGCTGCCACGTCTGCAGAGACTGTGGACTCACCTTGAGCGACAAGGAGGCGGCTCTGGTTCGGGTGGCGGCAAGGGTAGTGTGGGATTGCGTGGACCGGGTGAGACGCAGCTCGAGATGGACCGCCGTATCATCCTCAACCGCATCACCCTGCTAAAGCAACGACTGCTGGAAATAGACAAGCAGAAGACCACACAACGCAAGAACCGCGGACGCATGATACGTGTGGCTCTTGTGGGATATACCAACGTGGGCAAGTCGACCATCATGAACCTGCTGTCGAAGAGCGAGGTATTTGCCGAAAACAAGCTGTTCGCTACACTCGATACTACCGTGCGCAAGGTGGTGATTGACAATCTGCCCTTCCTGCTGGCTGACACAGTAGGATTCATACGCAAGTTGCCTACCGACTTGGTCGACTCGTTCAAGTCGACACTCGACGAGGTGCGCGAAGCCGACCTGCTGCTACACGTAGTAGATATTTCACATCCCGACTTTGAGGAACAGATAAATGTAGTGGAGAATACTCTGAAGGATTTGGGCTGTGCCGACAAGCCGTCGATGATTGTGTTCAACAAGATTGACAACTATTCGTGGACCGAAAAGGAGGAGGACGACCTTACTCCTGCCACTAAGGAGAACATCACACTCGACGAACTGAAGCGCACTTGGATGGCACGCCTCAACGAAAACTGCATGTTCATATCGGCAAAGGAAAAGGAGAATATAGACGAGTTTCGCGAAACAATATACAAGAAGGTGCGCGAACTGCACGTACAGAAATATCCGTACAACGACTTCTTGTATGAGGTGGAATAAAAGGAGGCAACACCACACCATAATAATCTTTTAGAACAAAACGACATGGGAAAAAGAAACTTAACCGACAACGAAATCTCAGCACTCCAAGCCAATAGCTGTTGGGCAGAGGACTGGCAACGAATTGAAGTGAGCGACGATTTCAAGCCCAACTTCTTCCACCGTGTAATGTTCTACGGCAACATAAGCCTCGGAGCATTCAACAACAACGTGGAGGTAAGCCGCGGCTTCATGAAACACTCTGGCGTGAACAATGCCACATTGCGTAATGTGACTATTGGCGACAACTGCCTCATCGAGAACATCTCGGGATTTATCAACAACTACGTCATTGGCAACGACTGCATCATTTCAAACGTATGCACCATGGAGACTACCGACGGAGCCACATACGGCGAGGGCAACCTCATTTCGGTACTCAACGAGGTGGGCGAGGGAAACCTCATACTCTATCACGGACTGACAAGCCAGGTGGCTGCGCTCATGGTGAAGCATTTCCACAACCGTGCTTTAAAGGATGCAATACGCCGACTGATACGTGAGGAGATAGAACGTACATCGCCCGAAATGGCTACGATAGGCAATAGGGTGAAGATAGTAAACACCAAGGAGATAACCAATACCGTAATCTACGACGACTGCGAGATTTCGGGCGCTTCACGACTGAGCGACTGCACCATAATGAGCAACAGCAACGCTTCGGTTTATATAGGCACAGGAGTGATTTGCGAGAACTCTATCATCAGCGACGGCTCGTCTATCATCAATAGCGTGAAGATGCAGGACTGCTTCGTGGGCGAGGCGTGCAAGCTGAGTAACGGATTCACGGCTGCAGGAAGCGTGTTCTTCGCCAACTCGTATATGTCGAACGGCGAGGCGTGCGCAGCATTCTGCGGTCCGTTCACAGCATCACATCATAAGAGCTCGCTGCTCATTGGCGGACAGTTCTCGTTCTACAACGCAGGCTCAGCCACCAACTTCTCCAACCATGCCTATAAGATGGGACCTATGCACTACGGCACCCTGGAGCGCGGAACCAAGACTGCCAGCGGAGCCTACATACTGATGCCGGCACACATAGGAGCCTTCTCTGTGTGCTTCGGCAAGCTGATGTATCATCCCGACACACGCTCGCTGCCCTTCTCTTATCTCATAGCCTACAACGACACCATGTATCTCGTGCCGGGACGCAACCTCACTACAGTCGGCCTATACCGCGACATACGCAAATGGCCCAAGCGCGACATGCGACCAGACGGCGCCCGCAAGAGCATTGTCAACTTCGACTGGCTGTCGCCATTTACCGTGGGCGAAATTCTGCGTGGCAAGAAAATACTGGAAGACCTGCGCGAGGCTTCGGGCGAAGACGTTTCGACATACAACTATCACGAATATGTCATCAAGAACTCGTCGCTACGCAAGGGCATCAAATACTACGACATAGCTCTGCGTATATACATGGGTGCCGTGCTGAAACGCCACGCTCCGGTAGAACCAACCACAACTGTGGGCACAGGATCGTGGACAGACATATCAGGTCTGCTGCTGCCCGAATCGGAAGAGCAGCGCATTATTGACGACATAATATCAGGCGACATCGACACGACTGAGGCTCTGACCGAACGTTTCGAACAAATCAACGCTATGTACTCAGAATACCGTTGGGCATGGTCGTATCGCATGATTATGGACTACTATGGTTTTACATCGCTTACAGAGGAGAATGTGGAGCGCGTCAAGAGCGACTACATCACAGCCCGCCGGGCATGGATAGCCGAAATAAAGAAGGACGCTGCAAAGGAATACAAGCTGGGCGACGTTGAAGAGGAAGTGTTACGCAACTTCAACGAACAGCTTGATAAGGAGGTGGACTTCGAAAACCAGAAGCTGTATATGTAATATATGTACTGAACTATCGCAAGTTCAGTTAACTACTTTCGCTTGCGAAACTTAAAAATCAATTTCACAACAATAAAATGAAATTCAAATCTCTAATTATTGCCTCATTCCTGTTCTTGGGATTTGGCAGCCAGGCATCAGCCTACAACTACGAGACCGTTAAGGGCGACCCGATGCAGACACGCATCTACACCCTGCCCAACGGACTTAAGATTTATCTGTCGGTAAATAAGGAGCAGCCGCGCATACAGACGTACATAGCCGTGCGTACGGGTTCGCGCAACGACCCTGCCGAGACTACTGGTCTTGCCCACTATCTGGAGCACCTTATGTTTAAGGGCACCCACCAGTTCGGCACATCCGACTATGCTAAGGAGAAGCCTTATCTCGACGACATCGAGCGCCGATATGAGCACTATCGTACCGTGACCGACCCTGCCCAGCGCCGAGTGCTGTATCACGAGATTGACTCGGTATCGCAGATTGCAGCCAAATACTTCATCCCTAACGAGTACGACAAGCTGATGTCGTCAATCGGAGCCAACGGCACCAATGCCTATACCTCTACCGACGTGACTTGCTATGTGGAGAACATTCCGTCGAACGAGGTGGAGAACTGGGCACGCATTCAGGGCGACCGCTTCCAGAATATGGTCATCCGTGGTTTTCATACCGAGCTTGAGGCTGTGTACGAGGAGTTCAACATATCGCTGACAAACGACACACGCAAGGAGTTTGCTGCCATAGGCAAGCTGCTCTTCCCTACCCACCCCTACGGCACACAGACCACTATCGGTACGCAGGAGCATCTGAAGAACCCGTCAATCACAAACATCAAGAACTATTTCCACCACTACTATGTGCCCAACAACGTGGCAATATGTATGGCTGGCGACTTCGACCCCGACAAGGTAGTGGCTACTATCGACAAGTATTTCGGTTCGTGGAAGAAGAGCGACAAAGTTGTCTATCCGCAGTTCCCCGTACAGAAGAATCTCACATCGCCTGCCAGTTCAACCGTTATAGGCAAAGAGGCAGACAACATCATGATGGCATGGAAGATGGATGGCGCAGCAACTCTGCAGAACGATACGCTTGAGGTGATTTCGTCTATTCTGAACAACGGCAAGGCAGGATTGCTCGACCTTAACATCAATCAGCCCATGCGTTGCCAGGCTGCCCAGGCTTTCAACTATGCCATGCGCGACTACTCGCAGTTCATCATCGTCGGAATGCCTAACGAGGGTCAGAGCCTTGACGAAGTGAAGAGCCTCATCCTTGCCGAAATAGAGAAGCTGAAGAAGGGAGAATTCAGCGACAAGCTGCTGCCTGCTATCGTCAACAACATGAAGCTCGATTTCCTGCGCTCGCTCGATGATAACGAAAAGCGTACCGACGCTTACGTCAACACATTCATCAACGGACGCGACTGGCAGACTGAAGTGCAGAAGTTCGACCGCATTGCTGCTATGACCAAGCAGCAGATTGTCGACTTCGCACGCCGACACTTCACCGACGGATATGCCATCGTGTACAAGAAGCAGGGCGAAGACGCTTCGCAGAAGAAGATTGACAAGCCGTCAATCACAGCCATTCCTACCAACCGCGACATGCAGAGCGCATTTGTCAAGGAGATAAAGGACTCGAAGGTGGAGCCTATACAGCCGCGATTCCTCGACTTCAAGACCGACTTCACACAGACCAAGACCAAGCGTGCCCTGCCCGTCTACTACATTCAGAACAAGCAGAACCAGCTATTCAACCTGGCTTACTACTTCGAAATGGGCGAAGAAGCCAACAAGTGGTTGCCTTATGCCAAGAACTACTTCGACTATCTTGGCACCGACAAGATGTCGGCAAAGCAGGTGCAGGAGCGTTTCTATCAGCTGGCATGCGAGTACAACATTAGCGTAAGCAATAGCAATATGGTAATCTCACTCCGTGGATTGGGCGACAATATGCAGGAGGCTATGACCCTTATGGAGAACGTCATCAACCACGCAAAGGTCGACCGCGACGCTTACCGCAAGTTTGTTGAGCAGGAACTCAAGTCGCGCCGCGACAACAAGCTCAGCCAGAAGGCCAACTTCCGTGCTCTGCAGCAGTATGGCGAATTCGGTGCTTACAACTCATTCCGCAACATACCCGACAGCGCCGAACTCGTGAACGCCAATCCGCAGACTCTCGTAGACATGATTGGCAATCTGAAGAACTACAAGCACAACATCGTCTACTACGGTCCGCTGAGCGAGAAGCAGCTCGTAGCCACTATCGACAAGAATCATGCTGTGGCTAAGTCGCCGGCTGATGTTCCTGCAGGCCGTCCATATACAATGCAGCAGACTCCCAACAACGAGATATGGATTGCACCCTACGAGGCAAAGAACATATATATGGTGCAGTATCACAACGAGGGACAGAAGTGGAACCCGGAGGACGAAGCTAAAATCGAAGTGTTCAACGAGTACTTCGGTGGTGGCATGAACGGAGTGGTATTCCAGGAGTTGCGCGAAAGCCGCGGACTTGCTTATAGCGCATTTGCCAACTACGCCACACCACGTCGCAAGGGCAATCCTAACTACGCTTTCACTTACATCATCTCACAAAACGACAAGATGATGGACTGCATCCGCGTGTTCAGCAACATTCTCGACACTCTGCCGCAGACTCCTGCTGCCTTCGAACTGGCAAAGCAGGCTACAATAAAGCGCATCGCTTCAGAGCGTATTACCAAGGACGACATCATCTATTCGTATCTCGCAGCCAAGCAGCGTGGCATCGACTACGACCTGCGTCGCAAGGTTTACGAGCAGTTGCCTACATTGACTCTCGAAGACATCGTGAAGTTTGAAAACGAAAACATGGCACGCAAGCCGTGGCGCTATCTCATCCTCGGCGATGAGAAGAATCTTGACATCAAGTCTCTTGAGAAAATCGCTCCAATCAAGCGAATTTCTACAGAAGATATTTTCGGATATTAAATAAAAAAGAGGGAGCCTCAAAAGTCACAGCAACACGCCCCGAAGAGGGCAGAAGCACATAGCCCAGGGCACCGCCCTGGGTAAAAGTATCACAAACACCAATGCGCCCTGTAGGGGCAAAAGCGTTAATTATCAATGCTTTTGCCCTTGCAGGGCGTTTTGCTATTTTCAATCCGTACACCCAAGGCGCTGCCTTGGGCTATGAGCTTATTGGGCTTTACCTTTTTCGCTATGCGCCAGTGACCGTTGGTTCAGCCCGTATAATTGACATTTCTCTGCCGAAGAAACAATTATCCGCCTGGAGATATTACTTTCCAAATACATTTTCAAACGCAGTCTGCGCAAACTCCACAGCATCGCCCTGCGCCTCATACGGATAGACATTGTGTTGAAGCGTCCACTTCTCGTCCATTGCATAGAAGTCAAGTTGCTTCATCGGCTTGCCGTCAAGTGTTGCAGCAAGAGCCTCGAAGTAAGCCTTCCAACGTGGATAATAGAAGTCAGCCAATACACCGTTCCATTCCTTATGGGCATACTCACGCAGTCCGCCATATTCGGCAGCACTACGATTGCCCCATGTAGTAATCTGTACACGGGCATTCCATTCGTAGTGGTCACGCTCTTGATCGTTCAATCCCATATTTCTAGCACTACGCAACCAACGTCCTACCATAAAGTCGGGCATAGACGAAAGCAGACGGTCTTGCTGCAACAGAATGTCAAGGAAGCGCTTTGTGGTATAATCAAACATCTTGCGGTCCTTCGCCTTGTATGCAGCCACTATCTCATCATATACATAGCGTGCCTGCTCGGCTATCGCCTGACGCGTTACGTCAACAAGGTCGTAACGGAAGTTGGCGTTCGCCTTCACTTCATGCGAAGCCTCAACCATAAGCCGTGCGGCACGTATAACGTCGTCGGGATTATAGAACTCTTCCATTTCCGACCACGACGACACCTGATATACATCCAATGCCGGACGGGCACACAACACAGACTCATGACATCCCTGCTCTACTATCTTTGCCCCAGCACCATATACCGAACGTGCAAGCAGCAGCCAAGCATCGTGCACCTTGGCATTATTGATGTTGCCATAACGTGCCTCAACATAATCATGAAGCCATTCCTTCCATGCGAACTTGGCATCGCGCCACGGCAACTCACTTACCAATTCGTACATCACGGGATTGTTCTCTATGCCCTCCATTGTCAGTCCGACACCCTTCATTGTTGAGACAAACTTGCTCTGACGTGCCTTATAGTACTCGTCGACAACATGCTGCAACTTGCCGAACATTCCTACATTGCCGCCGAAGTTCAAGAGCATACAAAAAGCCCAATCATGTCCGTTGAATCCTTCCTTGCGATACCATGTCGACTCAGGGTCGCCCCACTGCGGTCGATTCTCCGAATAGAGGTCAAGCACAAGCATGTCGCCATTCTTCAGATGCTTAATCATAGCCGGATAAGGACATGCGCCCCATGCCTGCACTACCCAGACAGCATTTGGATTGACAGCCTTCATGGCTCCCATTATAGCCTCACCAGCCTTACGCAAGTCTACGCCACCGGCATTACCACCCTCATGAAAGGGGTCCATGCTATAAAAGTCAGCCTTGCCGTAGAGACGCTGCTGCTCCTTATAATATATGGAGGCTATCTCAGCGAAACGCTTTGAGGTGGGCTGCAGAAATGTCGGACGCTTATAGTCGTTCCACTTGCCTGGGTCGGCTACGTCAAGACCAAGTCGCTGCTTGGCATCATGCGGCACCATACCCGAATAACCTGGCAGACATACGTTGATGCCAAGCTCCTTCATACGCTTCATTATCTGCTTTTGCAGACGCTCACGCTGCTGATACCAGTTGTCGGAGTTGGGTCCGCCCCATCCCTCAAGATTGTTCATAAGCCACCAAGCCTGAAATGCCGGACCTGCAATAAACTGATTGGCCTCATCCTTAGTATAGCCCAACTTCAGCAGCACATTACGCCAAACCACATCTGTACCTACGATGTCGAGGCATAGGTTGATGCCGTGCAAAGCCATCCAGTCGAGTTCCTGTTCCCAACGCTTCCAGTCCCAGAACGCCATAGAATAAGACAGCGTACAATAGTTCAGATAATAGCGGTGCTTGATGTCAGTTGCATGCCGCTCCACTCCTTGCACAAGCGGAAGCGTAGCGGGCAACGAAGCGTGCATAGAGTTCCAAGTAAGGTGTACGCCCACGCTATACTTCAAATACCAGTTAATGCCCGAGGCAATGCTGACGTAGTTGTTTCCACGGATTAGCGGTTTGCCATTCTTGCTTGTAATCTCAAAGAAATCACAGTCGTAACGCACCGTTTCAGTCATAATCTTGCGCGACGCACCTTTATCAATACGTTCAAGCAAACCCTCAATAGGGGTAGCAGCAAACAATTGCAATGCAATAAAAAACATGAAAGCAATCAGTAGGTTTCGTTTTGGTGTCATTGTTATAGAGGTTTATTAATATTAGTTCAAAAGTAATTCAATGATGCAAAGTTACTTAAAACTAATGATTATTCATACAATTACACTTTTTAGTTTTACTTTTTGCAGCAAAAGCCTTACCTTTGCACTCCGAAAAAATCATGAGATAAGAATTTATTATGGACTTCAATTTTATTGGGACAATCTGGTCCCTTCTTCCTCCAGTCGTAGCCATTGCATTGGCATTGAAGACCAAGGAGGTATATTCATCGCTGTTCATCGGCATTGTGCTTGGTGCTATTTTATACAGTATGTCTATGGGCACTGGCTTTGAAGGTTTCTTGACACATCTGCTTAACGACACAGTAGGAACTGGTTCAGATGCCAAACAATACGGACTCATTTCATGCCTGTCAGATCCATGGAACGTGGGTATTATCGTTTTTCTTGTTGTGCTTGGTTCAATCGTATCGCTCATGAACAAGGCTGGAGGCTCGGCTGCTTTCGGACGTTGGGCATCAAAACACATCAAGACAAAGATAGGCGCACAGATAGCCACCATCATTCTCGGCATTCTCATCTTCATTGACGACTATTTCAACTGTCTGACAGTTGGCTCAGTAATGCGTCCTATAACCGTACGCCATGGTGTGACAAAAGAAAAGCTCGCCTATCTCATCGACTCTACAGCAGCACCTGTGTGCATCATATCGCCCATATCAAGTTGGGCTGCAGCCGTCTCGGGATTTGTGTCGGGCGGAGAGAATGGACTGGCGTTGTTCTGTCAGGCTATACCGTTCAACTTCTACGCATTCTTCACCATTATCTTCATGTTTATGATTGTAGTGTCAGGATTCGACTTCAAAGCTATGAGCAAGTACGACGCACGCCTGCAGGAATGGTACGAGCGCACAGGCGGACAAGTGGATGAGGTGATTGACACCAAGCTGCATATTGTAGAGCATGGTGTGGGTGCCAAGCAAGACAACAAGAAACCTGCAACTACCAACGGTTCGGTCGTAGACCTTGTAGTGCCGATACTGATGCTTATCGTTTTCTGCATGGCTGGCATGCTTTACTCAGGCGGATATTTCGACACAACAAGCACTTGCTATCACAATTTCGTAGATGCCTTTGCAGCAAGCAACGCCTCAGTAGGATTGGTTATAGGTTCGCTTGCAGCATTGATTCTTACAATAACAATGTTTGTTGCACGTCGCACATTGAAGTTCGACAATGCCATGAGCTGCCTTATCAAGGGTTTTGAAGCCATGGTTCCTGCCGTACTGATACTCACACTCGCATGGACACTAAAGAGCATGACCGACTCGCTTGGTGCAGCCGAATACGTTTCGGGCGTAGTTGCAAGTAGTGCTTCAGGACTCCAGATGCTGCTACCGGCAATAATATTCATCGTGGCAGCATTGCTTGCCTTTGCAACAGGCACATCATGGGGAACATTCGGTATACTCATTCCTATATGCATAGCCGTATTTCCGGCAGCAGCACCGCTGCGCATCATTTCCATATCGGCATGTATGGCAGGTGCAGTTTGCGGCGACCACATCTCACCGATATCCGACACAACCATTATGGCATCGGCTGGCGCAGAATGCAAGCACGTACATCACGTGTCGTCGCAGTTACCATACGCCCTGACAGTAGCCGCAGTATCGTTCCTGACATTCGTAGTGGCAGGATTCACACAGCAATTAGGCGTAATAGCAAGTGCCGCTATTTCATGGATATTCGGCATAGCAATGATATTCTCAGCATTATGGATACTGAAAAGAATTAGTTACAAAAAAAGTCTGCGTCAATAATTGAACGCAGACTTTTTTATTGTTGCTTTATCATTTTAAATTTTAGGCTTTCACCTCCAGTTTTTTATTTCTTAGTCTTAGCACGCTCATCACGCAGAATATTCTGCATAGAGTATACTATCTGTGGGTTTTGGTTAGCAAGGTTGTTGCTTTCCCATTCGCTTGCAGAAATATCGAAGAGCTGTGGCATAGGATTATTACCCGTCTCAACCTTCGGTCCCCATTGTATCATCTTCGGACCATTGTTTGGCTCGATATACTTCCACTGCTTCGTACGAACAGACAGCACGTGGTTAGAGGCAAGCTCAAGAACATACTTGCGGTTTTTAGTTTCCTTACCAAGCAATGTTGACATACAGTCTTCACTATCAGGAGCCGTACCCTGCGGCATACGTGCGCCAAGCATACTTGCAAACGAACGAATGTAGTCAATCTGTGAAACAAGAGCATTTGATGTCTGACCCGCTTTAACCTTTGCAGGCCATCTTACGATAGCCGGAACACATGTACCACCCTCAAAGGCACTGTACTTATTGCCACGCCACGGCCCTGAAGGCTTATGACCATTCAACAGTTCCTCAGCCTGATCCTGATAGCCATCGTCAACAACGGGTCCGTTGTCACTGGTAAGAAGAATAATAGTGTTATCAGCAATGCCGAGTTTGTCGAGAGTCTCCATAATCTGACCTACTGACCAGTCGAACTGTACGATAGCATCACCACGCACACCCATGCTACTCTTTCCGCGGAAACGCTGATGTGGGAAACGAGGCACATGTACGTCGTTTGTAGCAAAGTACATGAAGAACGGATTGTTCTTGTTAGCCTTGATAAAGTCGATAGCATGCGATGTAATAGAGTCGGCAATGTTCTCGTCCTTCCACAAAGCCTTGCCACCACCCTTCATATAACCTATACGACCAATACCATTGACGATAGACATGTTGTGTCCATGACTTGACTTCATGTTATAGCAAAGTTCCGGATTCTGCTTGCCAGTAGGCTCACCAGGGAAGTTCTGTTTGTAGCTTACCTCAATAGGAGCGTTCTCATCCCAATTGGCAACGCTACCATTCTCGATAAAAACGCAAGGCACACGGTCGGCAGTTGCAGCCATTATATAGTGATAGTCGAAACCTATGTCGGCAAGACCTGCCGGCAGCGGAGCGTTCCAATCCTGTGTACCTGCCTTGTCGCCAAGACCAAGGTGCCACTTGCCAATAGCGCAAGTACGGTAGCCTTGACTGCGGAACATATCAGCCATTGTATAGTCCTCTGGACGAATTATCATGCCAGCATTACCTGCTGCCACATCTGTGCCAGGACGACGCCAAGCATACTCACCAGTAAGAATAGAGTAGCGCGACGGAGTACTCGTAGCGGCTATTGCATGAGTATCAGTAAAACGTATTCCCTGACTCGCCAGACGGTCAACGTTAGGAGTCTCCACATTCTTTGCTCCATAGCATCCCAAGTCGCCGTAGCCAAGGTCGTCGGCTAGGATAATGATAACGTTAGGACGATTAGGGTCAGTGTTAGGCTTTGCTTTCTTTGCAGCATGAGCTATCTGAGTAGCAAACGGTGCAAGAAGCGATAATGCCAAATATGATTTCTTCATACTTAATGTTTATTATTAGATGTTATAAACAGACAGGAGGCTGTACCTTAAAGCGTTAAGCCTCCTGTCGTATTTGTAGTCATTTTTTTAATCCTCTCTCAAGTTTGGGTTGATGTTCTGTTCTGACAATGGAACAGGCCATATGTAGTCTTGCGGAGCACGGAAGCTGCGCTTGCCTACATACCAGCGGCACTTGCCCGTTGGATCTATTTCCTTGCTGCTAGAGTACTTCGCTGCATTAGGATAAGGAGCACCCCAAATCTTGCCTACAAGTACCTTGTCAGCAATCTGCCAACGGAATATATCCCAAAGACGTATACCCTCATATGCCAACTCAACGCGACGCTCGTGGCGTACAATCTCACGCAGCTTGTCGACATTAGTCTCCGTAATAGCAGGCATATGCACATCAGCACGTCCGCGAACCTTATTTATAGTAGCATCAAGCAAAGCCTGATCGATGGTCTGGTTGCTCTCAATCATACACTCAAGGTAGCTAAGCAACACCTCTGCATAGCGAATGATAGGAGTAACGGCCGAGTAACTTGTGATGTCAGCTATAGGGTCCTCTGTATAGTACTTACGCCACATGAAGCCTGTGCGCGAAGCCTCCGACGAGTAATCAAGACGCTCCTTCTTACCAGCCTCGTAGTCTGGACTCATGCGATACTCAGTACCGCGGAACATAGCACCATTATAGAAAATGGTATAGTCTAGACGTGGATCTCGGTTCTTACCCAAGTTGTTTGGATCGTATCTTGGGTCATCGTAGCTGAATGGTGTACCATCGTTGAACTCGTAAGCCTCAAACAATCCAGCAGACGGATTAGACAAACTCCAACCGCCATCCTTTGCAGGCAGACCATGCTGAGGCAAACCGCAACCAAAGTAGCCCTCAAGGTAGCTTATGTAGAATATGTTCTCCTTATTGCCAACACCCGAACCTGGGAGGAATAGATCCGAGTAATTAGGCTCAATGTCGTTATCTCCGAGAGTTATTATCTCCTTATAGGTCTCAGCAGCCTCGCTCCACTTCTTGTCCAACATAAGTGTTCGTCCAAGGAAAGCCAAAGCAGCCTGCTTGCAGGCGCGACCAGTCTCCGACGAGCCCAGGTCCTTAAAGCGTGGCAGGTCAACAGCAGCTTCCTTAAATTCTTTTTCACACCATTCTAGAATGTTTGCCTGTGTCTCCTTCTTCACGTTGTTTGCCTCTTCGCCTGTTAGCACAGTTGTAACAAGAGGTACATCATGGAAGTAGCTGGCAAGATAGTGATACTGTGTTGCTCTTAGGAAGCGTGCCTCTGCAATCATACGCTTGCGCTGGGCAAAGTCATTACCACTTTGGATACCCTCAAGGAAACGGTTGCACTTGCCTATGCGTGCATAAGCCGACGACCAGTATCTACCTACAAAGGCATTGTTGTTAAGCAACTGTCCACTTGTAATCTTGAAGAATGGATTGTTCTCGCCACGTCGGTCAAAAGCGTTGTCGGTAAGATGCTCGGTAAAAAGCAGTCCGTGATACGACCAGAAGTCGCTTGGATTATATTCTACTCCATTTGCAATATTACCACGATAGAGTGGTGTAAGGGCCAGTTTTGCCTTATTTTCGATGTCAGATCCACTCCAGTAGTTGTTGTCTGGCAAGTCGGTGAGCGGCGAGCGCTCCAGATCGCAAGAATTGAAGCATAAAGCTGATGCCAATGCGATGCCTATATATAATAATTAGGGTGTTCAGTTCGTTGTACCAAATTTAGCTCACTTTCCTAAGCGTTTTGGTT
>OIWK01000861.1_pt1 | contig 31691 bp, 30 predicted proteins | sample 1587401 | NCBI WGS metagenome assembly OIWK01 (sample SAMEA3888911, study PRJEB22519) | human gut metagenome | biome: human gut; feature: human-associated habitat; material: faeces | place: Denmark | collected 2009 | reverse complement strand
GCTTTTGCCCTTACAGGGCGCCTTGCTGATTGCCATTATACCCAGGGCGATGCCCTGGGCTAGGAGCTTTTGGGCCTTCAGCCCGTACTTGAACCACATGCGAAATTTCAGTTCTTCACTCTTCGTTCTTCACTCTTCGTTCTTCACTTCTTCTCGTCCCTGTAATATCCTGTTCCTATTCTTTTCGGATTCTTCGGGAACCAGCCTTTCTCGCAGCGTTGTCTCTGTTCGAAGAGTTCACCGATGCTCCAAAGGCATGAAGCACCTACTACGCCCAGTATGGCAGAGAAGAGCACGTTGGCAACCAGGAAGGCAGCTCCGATGCAGATGATGCCTGCAACGAGGAAAACCCACCAATAGCGAGTGCCCGTATAATATTCCGTCTTCATGACGATAGGGTGAAAGATACCTATTATTAAAAAGGTGGATACGGCGATGATGACGCCCGTGTAATATACTTCCATATTCTATTGTTTTTATATTTTGTTCATTCAACTTTTGTTATCTTACCAATACAATATTGCTAAATAATAGCCTTATTCTATTTTCAATTCCATTTCAAAGTGCAAAAATACAAAAAAAACTTCATTCTTGCTTGGTTTATCAAAATTTTTATATAACTTTGTACGCAAATAGAGAAATTATGCATTGTTTTCGTGCACATCCTTCTCGATAAGAATTAATTAATAACATAATATAATCAAACTATGGCTAATAACGCAGAATTGATCAAGCAGTGTGAAGAAAGAGCACAGCAGTGGCTCACACCTGCTTTTGACGAAGAAACCCGTAAGGAAGTAAAGGCAATGCTCGACGCAGAGGACAAGTCTGCTCTCGTTGATGCATTCTATCAGAACTTGGAGTTCGGTACTGGTGGTTTGCGCGGTATCATGGGCGCAGGTACCAACCGCATGAACAAGTATATCGTTGGTATGGCTACCCAGGGCTTTGCTAACTACATCCTCAAGGCTTTCCCAGGTGAGGAGAACCTTTCTGTAGTGGTAGGTCACGACTGCCGTAACAACTCCCGTCTCTTCGCTGAGACCGTAGCTGCCATCTTCTCTGCCAATGGCATCAAGGCTTATCTCTTCGAGAGCCTCCGTCCTACACCAGAGATTTCTTTCGCTATCCGCGAGCTCGGTGCCAAGGCTGGTGTCAACGTAACTGCTTCTCACAACCCTAAGGAGTACAATGGTTACAAGGCTTACTGGAGCGACGGTGCTCAGGTTCTGGCTCCACACGATACAGGTATCATCGAGGAGGTAAACAAGGTTACTATCGACCAGGTGAAGTTTGAGGCTAACTGGGATAAGATCAAGATTATCGGTGGTGAGATGGATTACGACTACATGACAGCCGTTCATTCTGCTATGATTGACCAGGATGTCATCAACCGTCAGAAAGACCTCAACATCGTTTATTCAGCTATGCACGGTACAGGTCGTGTCATCGTTCCTCTCTGTCTGCGTTCTTGGGGCTTCCAGAACATCAATGTAGTTCCTGAGCAGATGGTAGTAGATGGCAACTTCCCAACAGTGGTTTCTCCTAACCCAGAGAATGCAGAGGCTATGACCCTCGGTATGAAGCTCGGTACCAAGTTGAACGCTGACCTCGTGGTTGCTACTGACCCAGATGCTGACCGTCTGGCTATCGTTTGCCGTGACGACAAGGGCGAGTGGATGATTATCAATGGTAACCAGACAGCCATGATGTTCTGCTACTACATCATCGAGAACAAGAAGAAGTTGGGCAAGTTGAAGCCAACAGACTTCCTCGTAAAGACCATCGTAACAACAGAGGTTATCGCTGAGATTGCCAAGAAGAACAACGTAGAGTTGCGCGACTGCTACACCGGTTTCAAGTGGATTGCACGCGAGATTGCTATCTCTGAGGGCAAGCAGCAGTACATCGGTGGTGGTGAGGAGAGCTTCGGTTTCTTGCCATACGATAAGGTACGCGATAAGGATGCTCCTGCATCTATCTGCCTGATTTGCGAGATTGCTGCATGGGCTAAGGATCAGGGCAAGACTCTCTACGACCTCCTGATGCAGATTTACGCAGAGTATGGCTTCAGCAAGGAGTTCACTGTAAACGTAGTTCGCCCAGGTAAGACTGGTGCTGACGAGATTAAGCAGATGATGGCAGACTTCCGTGCCAACCCTCCACAGGAGTTGGGTGGCAGCAAGGTGGTAACCTGGAAGGACTACCAGTCTTTGGAGGCTAAGCATGCTGACGGCAGCGTAGAGAAGCTCGATATGCCTGCTACAAGCAATGTACTCCAGTGGTTCTGCGATGACAACACCAAGGTAAGTGTCCGTCCATCAGGTACAGAGCCTAAGATTAAGTTCTATATTGAGGTTAAGGATCCTTCATTCAAGTGCGCTGGCTGCTACAACCGCTGCACAGCTGCTGCGATGGATAAGATCGAGGCTATCAAGAAGAGCCTGAAGTTGGATTAATTTCATAGGAAATCATATCATGGCGCTCCGGTAATTATTGCCGGAGCGCTTTTCGTTTCAGTAGCCGTTTCTACTGCCAGAAATAGGGTAGCATATAATCCGTATTATCATGTTTTTACAGAAAAAAAGCAAAAAGACTTGCATATTTTCTGATTTTTATTTATCTTTGCACCCATATTACAAAATTATAACATATAATTATACTCTTATGGGAGGCATTTTCGGAACTATTTCCAAGAAAAGCTGTGTCGCTGATCTCTTTTACGGCACAGATTACAACTCACATCTCGGCACACGCCGGGGCGGTTTGGCAACCTACAGTAGTGAGAAGGGCTTCGTGCGCTCTATCCACAATCTGGAAAGTTCATACTTCAGAACGAAGTTTGAACCTACACTCAACAAGTTTGAAGGAGCTACATCGGGCATCGGCGTGATTAGCGATACAGATGCCCAGCCACTCATCATGAACTCTCATCTTGGCCGCTTTGCCATTTGCACTGTAGCTAAGATAGTAAACAAGGATGAACTTACTCAGCTTCTGCTCGAAAAGAACATGCACTTTGCAGAGATGTCTTCGGGTAGTACCAATCCTACTGAGTTGGTGGCTCTGCTTATTATTCAGGGTAAAACCTTCAGAGAAGGTATCGAAAACGTTTTCCATCACATCAAAGGTTCCTGCACCATGATGATCCTTACCGAGGATGGTATCATCTGTGCGCGTGACAGTTGGGGACGTACTCCAATCATCATCGGCAAGAAGGAAGGTGCCTATGCGGCTTCCAGCGAAACCACCTCGTTCCCTAATCTCGATTATGAAACAGCATATGAGGTAGGACCAGGCGAAATCGTGAAGATCACAGCTGATGGTATGGAGCAGATCCGTCCTGCCAACAAGAAGATGCAGGTTTGCTCTTTCCTCTGGGTTTACTACGGATTCCCAACATCTACCTATGAGGGCAAGAATGTAGAGGAGGCGCGTTTTACCAACGGCTTCAATCTCGCCAAGACCGATGATGTGGAGGTAGATTGCTGCAGCGGTATTCCTGATTCGGGTACAGGTATGGCGATGGGTTATGCTGCCGGCAAGGGTGTGCCTTACCAGCGTTGTATTGCCAAGTATACTCCTACATGGCCTCGTAGCTTTACTCCAAGCAACCAGAGCATGCGTTCACTGGTAGCCAAGATGAAGCTGATTCCTAACAAGGCGATGTTGAAGGGCAAGCGAGTATTGTTCTGCGATGACAGTATCGTGCGTGGTACCCAGCTTCGCGACAATGTGAAGGTGCTTTTCGACCAGGCAGGCTTGAAGGAGTGCCACATGCGTATTGCATGTCCTCCATTGGTATATGGTTGTCCGTTCATCAACTTCACTTCTTCAAAGAGTGATATGGAGCTGATTACCCGTCGCATCATCGAGAAGTTTGAGGGCGATGCCAACAAGAATCTTGAGAAATACGCTACCACCGGTTCTCCTGAGTATCAGAAGATGGTAGATGAGATTGCCAGCCAGTTGGGCTTGACTTCCCTGAAGTTCAACACCATCGAGCAGCTGGTAGAGGCTATCGGTCTTCCTAAGTGCCAGGTATGTACCCATTGCTTCGATGGCAGCAGCGCATATACTCTGAATGAGTTTGCTGATGAAGACTAAAATAAGAATATAAGTTCTTGATAGATTAGAAGATAGGTCTAGCGACCCCGCTTAGCGCGGTGTAGCTAGACCTATTTTTATATTATTTCTCGGCAAAATCTTCTTTTGCATAAAATGTATTATTTTGCATAGAACGTAAACTTGTTCTTGTAATCTCTGTTCACGCAGACGGTTGCCTTGCGCTGGGAGAGATTGTATACCACCGACCACTGGGTATGGCTCGTTGGATTGCCTGAAGTTTCTGCCTGACTCACACCATTGAGCAGATTCATGGCTCCTTCCTCTGACAACTGGTTACTGTTCTGCTTGATGACGAATTCCATCATGTCGTAGCGGGTCTTGCCGTGGTTCGAGAGTTTCGGACCTTTATCTGAACATGCCATGGTTTCAGATACATAGAAGTTGCTGGCATAGCGCTTTTCTATCACCTCGCGGGTGTTTGGCAATACGTCAGGATATTTGAAATGGGTCTTTCCGTCTTCACCCGTATATTCATCGTCGATGTAAATCTTGCTTTGGTGATCCTTGTCATATACGAATTCTACGATGGCATAACGGCCCGTGGCATCTGCCATGTAGAAATGATAGTTGCCGTCATTATCCGGTATCCAGAGGTCATATCCGTCCAGAATCTTGAGAGCTTCATCTACCGTCTTGGCATGATCCAGCATCATACGTAAGGCAACTGTTGTTGTCAACTTCTTTCCTGTGCTAGCCTGCTGGGTTGGCTTGCCGTCAAGATGAAGAACGGAAACGGCAAAGCCTGCCTCGTTCATGCCGTCCATCAGAAGATATGGGAATGCCATGATATAGGACAGGTCTTGCGTCTTATGTTTCTCAAACTGTTCCTTGTTATATAAGATGTAATGCCAGAGATCCTGCCGGTAACCTATCCAGTAGGCATCCACCATGCTGATGGATTTCAGTCCACCTTCTGGAGCCGTGCGAACCAGGGCTGCTGCAATCGGTTCATTATCGTGAGAATAGTCAAAGTTGCGCCCCATCAGATAATCACCAGTATCTGGTGTCGTAACAGCAAATGCACTGCAGCCGGCATCCAGCTTGACTCTTGCCTTGAGCCAGGATGGTGTTTTGTCGCAGAGGGTTTTTAATACGGCACCAATCAGTTGGGTGTTGTCGGTAAGATTATAGCCTGATATGGTAGAGAGTTTGTAATCCTCCGTATAGTCAAGATAGAAGAATCTTCCGTCTTTCAAGTCCTGGATAGACCGGACCATCTCCAGTTTCTTGGCATCGGTCAGCAGACTAGCTGGTACGTCCTGATAGTGTGCCTTATTGTTTACTTCTGGGCTGTCATCATTGCTGCACGAAGATAGCAGAAACATACAGAATGTGATGCTGAAACTTAAGCATAAAAACAGAAACCATTGTATGTGCTTACTGTTGAAAGTGATATTCTTTTTCATACGTAATTAGTATTAAATGATTGATAAATGATTTGAATTTTCAAATGCAAAAGTAATGGAAAACCACTCTCGGTAGGGAAAAAAGTACACTGAAAAATGCTGATTTTTCTGGAATTATAAAAAAATATCCCTCAAAATACATCAAAACCAATCTTTTTTATTATTTTTGCAAGAAGAAAAAGCGATTCGTCTGTCTGTGCAAAATGATTCGTCAGTCAGGGCAAACCTGCCTCATCTGTCAATACGAAATAATTTATCTATTCATTATGAATATGAAAGAAAAGAACGCAAAGAAATCTAAGATACATCAGTTAGGATTCTCCTTCCTGAAGAGAGAATCTAATTACTTGGACCGCCAACGTCAAGCTATCCTTGTGTGTTTCTCCGTGATGCTCTCTTTGGGCATCCTGTCAAATATCCTGGGCTTTTCTGGAGCCTTTGATCCGTTTTTTACCGTGTCTAACATCGTTTTTCTGATAGTCGTGTTATCCTCCTTCATGGCTTATCTCTTCGGGAAAATCCCAATGGTGAGGGCAATCGTTTGTATCGCTATCGCCACCCAGTGCTTTATCGGAGCCGATATCCTCTACAGTGCCTTTATGCCTACGCTGAAAGATAACAGAATGGTGATTCTCATCAATATGCTTATCCTTTCAGGCAACATGTTTTTCTCGCTGGCGGCTTATCAGGCGCGTCTCACACGCTGGCTGGTGGGAATAGCTTTTGGGGTTTATATATTGAGTGTGATTGTAACGGGGGATGAATCGCTCATGGATTATTTCTTCATGATGATGCTCATATTGCTTTTTATCAGCGTGCTGAGTCTGGCTGTTGCCAGAAACGGTGAGTATCTTGTCAATGCGAACAGAACGTTGCAGCGTGATGAGGAAGAACTGCTCCAGGTGCTGAAGATAAACAAAAAGCAGATTAAGGCATACGTGGCTCTGGCGAAGGAAAGGCATGATGTTAAACTTACCGCGCATTTGCTGGATCTTCTGGGTGAGGCTTCGCAGAAGAATGTCATAGACAATGTGATGCAATATCTCCAGACCCGCGAATTGAGCAAACAGAACATAGAACGCGTCTTTCCCGAGTTGAGTGCCTCTGAACAGGAAATCTGTTACCTTATCCTGCAGAACAGAAAGCTGAGTGAGATTTGCACGCTGCTCAACAAGTCGGAATCGAACATCACTACCCAGCGGGCCAATATCAGAAAGAAGTTGGGAATGGGCTCTGCTGATAACCTGAAGAAGGTTCTGGAGAAGCGCATAGCTGAAAGCCAGTAGACCGATGAGGCTGATACTGAACCATATCCTGTTATTTTCGGAAATTTTGAACATATTGTGATAAGATGTGAATAGTCTTTTATCACCGAAAAGCTGTACCTTTGCATCCAGATAATAAATGAAACGTAAATCAATAGAAATCATTAAGAAGATATGAAGAAAATAATCATCTTATGTTTCGCGCTCGGAGCTTTCCTTACTCTTGGCGCACAGGAGACGCTTACGCTCAGCCAGTGCCTGCAGATGGCAGTGGATAACAACCTGTCGCTCCAGAGCAGCCGAAACGAAATAGCTAAGGGAAAGTACGCTATCAGCGAAAATCAGGCTAAACTCTATCCGCAAATCAATGCGGTGGCACAGCTCAACGACAACTTTACGCCGCCTGTTTCGGTTACCGACGGCTCGGCTTACGGCAAGCCTTATAATGTAACCAAGACGTTGCAGTATAATGCTTCGGCGGGTGTACAATTGCAGATGCCGCTGTATAACCAGATGATTCTTACCGCCATCGATATCACCAAGATTGCCGATAAACTCAACCAACTCTCTTATGAGAAGGCGCGTGAAGACCTCATCGTGCAGACTGCCAAGATGTATTACATGGCGCAGAACACATCTGAGCAGATTCGTCTGACGGATGACAATATCAAGCGACTGGTAGAACTCAGAAACATCACCCAGGCATTCTATGACAACCAGATGAGTCTGGAGGTAGATCTGAAGCGAGTGAATCTCAATATCGAGAACCTCACCGTGCAGCGCGATAACGCCATCGCCATGCTCGAACAGCAGTATACCATGCTCAAGTATGTGATAGATTATCCTGCCGAGAAGGAGATGAAGGTGACAGCCGTAGATCCGGGAAAGATAGAGTTGGTGAAGGCTGACGGACTGGATACGGGACTCTACGAACTCCAGTTGCTGGAACAGAAGAAACTGCTCACGCAGAAGCAGACCAAACTAGCCAAGGACGGTTATCTGCCATCACTCTCGCTGACCGGAAACCTGATGTATTCTGCCTTTACCGATAGGATAGATCACTGGATTCATTCGGGCGAGTCAAACCACTGGTATGGTTCCAATGGCCTGGGCATCCAGCTGAGAGTGCCTGTATTCGATGGTTTTGAAAAGCGTTCTAAAATCAGAAAGGCGAAGATAGAGGAGGAGAATGCACGCATCGGTTACGAGGATGCCCTGAAGGGACTACAGGCAAACTATATGAATGCGGTGAGCGAGGTGAACAACAGTCAGCGCAACTACAAGAAACAGTTTGATAATTATACCATGGCGCAGGATGTTTACAACGTAACAGCCGACCAGTATAAGGAGGGTGTAGCTTCGATGACAGCAGTGCTGCAGGACGAGATGCGTATGAGCGAGGCTATGAACAATTATCTCACAGCCTACTATCGCTACAAGGTTGCCAATCTCTCGCTGCTCAAGTTGACTGGACAGCTCAACCAGATTTCGGTTGCTAAATAACGGAGAAGAATAAATCATTAAGAAATAAAATATAAACAGGAAAACGGGATGTAAAAAAGTTTACTTCATATTCCCTGATTCCAAATTACAATAAAACTATGGAACAGAACGAAAATAAAAATGTAGAAACAGCAGAGGCTACACAGGTATCTCACGAAGAAACCAGGAAGAAACTCAAGAAGCAGCGCGTAAGACAGATTGTTGCCAGTCTGATAGGTGTTGCTATTCTGGCTTTCGGACTCTGGAAAATCGTATGCCTCTTCCTCGATTATAACTCTAACGAAACGAGCAATGATGCTCAGATAGAGCAATATATCTCACCGGTTAATCTCCGTGCATCCGGCTATATCGCCAAGGTATGCTTCAGAGAACATCAGGAAGTACACAAGGGAGATACCCTCCTTGTGCTCGATGACCGGGAGTATCGTATCCGTCTGATGGAGGCTGAAGCAGCCCTCAAGGATGCCAAGGCTGGAGCCAATGTCATCAACGCTACAGAGCAGACCACCGAGACATCAGCTTCTATCTATCAGGCATCTATCGATGAAATAAATGTACGACTTGCCAAACTTGCCAAGGACTGCGAACGCTATCGCAACCTGGTAGAAAAGAAGGCGGCTACTCCTATCCAGCTCGAACAGTTGGAGGTAGAATATGCAGCCACCAGGAAGAAACTCGAAGGGGTAAAGAAGCAGCAGGCTGCTGCCTATAAGGGCGTAAACGAGGTAGCTACCCGCAAGCAGAATGTGGCTGCCTCCATCGAGCGTGCCGAGGCTGCCGTAGAGATGGCAAAGCTGAATCTCTCTTACTGTGTGGTTGTGGCCCCTTGCGACGGTAAACTGGGTCGCCGCTCTATCGAGGAGGGACAGATGGTGAATGCAGGAACCACCATTACCTACATCATTCCAACCAACAACAAATGGGTGATTGCCAACTATAAGGAAACCCAGATAGAGAATCTCTATGTAGGACAGAAGGTGCGTATGACCGTAGATGCCATCAGTAACAAGGAATTTGAGGGTACGGTGACCGCCATTTCTGGTGCTACCGGTTCGAAATATTCGCTGGTACCTACCGACAATTCGGCTGGCAACTTTGTCAAAATTCAGCAGCGTGTGCCTGTAAGAATCGATTTCAACAACCTCAGCAAAGAGGATAATGAGCATCTTGCTGCCGGCATGATGGTGGTTGTCAAGGCTGAGAGAAAGTAAAAAACAGCTAGATGGAAATGAAGTAATATATGGAAGAAGAATATAAGAATTATCCGTTTTATGATTGGGTGCCCAAACCGCTCGGCATCATCTTCATGATCATCCTCTTCGTGCCGATGATTACGATGAGTGGCGTCTATTCTGCCAACAGCGGCGAGATGATGAGCGGGCTCGGCATCCAGTCGGAATACATCGCCTTTGCGGGCTTCTGCACCTCGATAGGAATGGCGGCTTTCTCGCCGTTCTTCTATGATCTGGTGTGCATCCGGAGAGAGAAGATGATGTGTATCGTGGGTTTCTCCATTCTCTTTATCCTCAGTTTCGTGTGTGCCCAGACCGACTCGCTGTTCATACTCGGACTGTGCAGTCTGCTGATGGGTTTTGTCCGCCAGACGCTGCTGATGGCGCATCTCTTCGTGCTCATCAGATATGGTTTCGGAATAGAGGCTACGAGGAATATCACGCCAGGATGCGAGCCTACTACCGAGGAAGCATGGGATGCGGTAGATTCGGAGAAGATGGTGTCGCAGCCGGTCATCTATCTCTTCTTCATGATTATCGGACAGTTGGGAACCTGGCTAACTGCATGGCTTGCCTATGCCTATGAGTGGCAGTATGTTTATCATTTCATGATGGCATTCATGCTGGCAGGCATCATTATCGTGTTCTTCACCATGCCTTATCATAAGTATCCGATGCCTAAGTTCCCGATAACGATGTCGAAGTTTGGCAATGTTACGGTGTTCAGTATCATGCTCTGTTCGTTTGCTTATGTCATGGTTTTCGGCAAGACGCTCGACTGGTTTGATGATCCAACCATCCGTTTCTCTTCGGTGGTCTGTCTTATCTTTACCGCTCTGTTCATCTATCTGGAGAAGACGAGGCGTTCACCTTATTTCATCATGGAGGTGTTCCAGCTCAGGGTCATCAACTACGGCATCCTGCTCTTCTTCCTGCTGATGGTCTGCAATTCGAGTGCCATGTTTGTCAACGTGTTCACCAATGTGAGCATGAAGATAGATAACTGGCTGAACGCCACGCTAGGCAACTGGGTGATGGTGGGCTATACCGTGGGACTGATATTCGCCGTCATCGCCCGAGCCAAGAATGTTCACCTGAAGTGGATGTACTGTCTGGGCTTCCTCTTTATCGGAGCCTATGCGCTGTACATGTATTTCGAGGTACAGAACGACGGTATGTATGAGCGTATGAAATGGCCTATCATCATCCGTTCTACGGGAATGATGCTGCTCTATTCGCTCATCTCCACGATAGCCAACCAGCGCATGCCTTACCGCTTCATGTCAACCTGGGTTTGCATCATGCTTACCGTTCGTATGGTCATTGCCCCTTGCATCGGCTCGGCGCTCTATACCAATGTGCTTCAGCACAGACAGCAGTATTATGTAACCCGCTTTGCCCAGGATTACGACCGCACGAACATCGAGACGGCGAAGACTTACGACCAGACGGTGAGAGGCATGCAATATCAGGGCAAGAGTGTAACCGAGGCGCAGAATATGGCTGCCATGAGTACGAAGGGAAAGGTACAGGTACAGGCCACGCTGGTGAGTATCAAGGAGATGGCAGGCTGGACCTTCTACGGCTGTCTGCTGTGTGCCGGACTGATGCTCGTTCTCCCTTGGCGCAAGCGCAATATCGGGGAGCTGACGCGTGAGTATCTGCTGAAGAATGTAGATGTGAAATCCCTGGGAAGAAGGTAGGGGAGTGCTAAAATATCATAAAAGATACAGGCTGCTCATCTGATGAATGGATATTTTTGTTATCTTCGCAGTTAAATCTGAAGATAACAGACCCATATTCATCATGAAAATAACAGATAATATCATCATATATGAGGCTCATGAGTTTCCTCAGCTATTGATGCAGCCTTTCTACTCCGACTATGTCGGAATCGTAATCTGTCATCAGGGGATGTTCCGTTTCTGTGTAGACGGAACATCCTTTGTTGCATCTGAGGGTGAGACCGTTTTCCTCTCCAAAGGAGTGATGTTTCATGTGCAGGAAACGGGAAAGAACCTTAAATATACCCTTCTTTTTTACCGTGCTGAACAGATTCGTCACATGTTGGGCAATACCGTGGTTACCATGCGTCTTTATGCTACGATTTATCCCAAACCCTGCCATGTCAGGACGACGGGCTATGAGGATATGCTTACTTCTTATGCCCTGATGCTGAGGAAACTGGAGCTGGAAAAAGAGAAGAGTGGTGAACTGGATGCCTATTGTGTGCATGAGCAGAAACTGTTGCTGATGGCTGTTACGTATCGTTTGTGCAGCATCTTCTCGGCATCTTTCAAGGCTGCCGGCAAGGAGATGGAACGGAAGATTGCCATCTTTGAGTCGCTGGTGCTGCTGATAGAGAAGAATTATATGCGTGAGCGCAGTGTGGCTTTCTATGCAGATGAACTCTGTCTTACACCGAAATATCTTTCGGTACTGGTCAAGTCGGTTTGCGGTCAGACGGTCCAGCAGTTGCTTTTCAAGGCGATGATCCGTCGCAGTATCTATCTGATGAAGAACACCACGAAGACGATACAGCAGATAGCCAATGAGCTCAGTTTTCCCAATGCTTCAGCCTTCGGAACCTTCTTCAAGAAACATACCGGTCTGTCGCCTAAGCATTACCGTAATTGGGAAGAGGGTAATGAACCGCCTTCTTTCAAATAAAGATTTCATCCTATACCTATAAAATAAAAAAGGGACAGAGGAATTGTGCTGTCCCCTGTCCCGAAACTGTGATATAACTAAAACAACTGAGCGAAAGCTTCGGCTGTCTTTCCTGTATAGGTCTTCATCTCTGTAACCGGCTTGTAACCGAAATCCTTGAAGGCAAGGAGCTGTGTGGCAACAAACTGGTGGTCGTCAGAGATGCAAGCCTGTAACTTCATATTACCCATGCTGATGGCAGAAACAGGGAAGTTGCTGATCGCTGTTTCTACATCCTTAGGGGCTGCGCTGAGGATATTCTCAAGCTTTCTTCCATCCTCTGCAGAATATTCCTTCTCTTTTATCTTAATCACACTGTTGGTAGGTTGATAGATGAGCTTGACTGTCAAACCCATGAAACCTTTCTTTACCTGTACATCCTGGAGTGCCAAAACATCAGCACCCATCTCTAAATGATTAATCTTTGCCATAATTTTATACTGTTATTTGCTTATTCTTAATTCTTGAAAAATAATATATATTGAACTGTTTTTTGTTTTGAATAGGGGTGTAACCAGTCTTATCGCAAATCTTAGGAAAGATGCGATAAATCTATATGAAATTTTAAAAAGAGAAAAGAATAAGCACTAACAGAGCAGACGCCGCAGGCAAATGACATAATACTTGCTGGCGACATCAAAGTGGATTGGGGCAGTTTCCTGTCGGAAAGGCTCCATGCCACCTTCTATAGCTGATAAAAGGGATGATAAATAACGGATTCTATTTGTAAGCAATCTGCTGGCAGTCTGACTGTTGTGCATGTTGCCACTTGGCAATAAGCGCTGCGGACGGCTGCTACAGATGCGGTAAGCAAGCTGTGAGGCGTTTTCAAGCTGTGCCTCAGGCTGGCTCTTGTCATACTCAACCTTTGTCAAACCATCTTTCTTATGGCTTGCCTCTTCGGTATAAGAATCCTCGGGTGTAAAAGAAATAGAGGCAGCAGATACCTCTCCGTAGCCTGAGAAGACCATGGACACCAGAAAAAGGATGTATAGTATCAACTGCCTCATATTAAATATATTATGGTGTCAGAATGAACTCCCGACACCGGGGATGATTAATAGCTTCTTGCGATGATGACACGGGCTACGGCTGGTTTGCCGCTTACCATATCTACACCTGGAGTCTGCTCGTAAGCGAAAGGCACGCAGCGGATGGTAGCCTGAGTCTCCTCCTTGATCTTAGCCTCGGTCTCGGCTGTACCGTCCCAATGGCAGAGGAAGAAACCACCGTCCTTCACACGCTCCTTGAACTCCTCGTAGTTGTCGCACTCGTAAACGTGAGCATCACGGTAGGCACGAGCCTTCTCGAAGATATTCTTCTGGATGTCTTCCAACATGTTCTTTACGCGCTCAACGATGCCGTCGAAGCTTACGTTCTCCTTCTCCAAGGTATCACGACGCATGATTTCGATGGTGTTGTTCTCCAAGTCACGGCCACCCATAGCCAGACGAACAGGAACACCCTTCAACTCATAGTCAGCGAACTTGAAGCCAGGACGCTTGGCAGGGTTATCATCATACTTCACGGTGATGCCCAACTCGCGGAGCTGGTCGATGACAGGCTGCAACTTAGCAGTAATCTGAGCCAACTGTTCGTCGCCCTTGTTGATAGGAACGATAACCACCTGGATAGGAGCCAGCTTTGGAGGCAATACCAGACCGTTGTCATCGCTGTGAACCATGATGAGGGCACCCATCAGTCGGGTAGAAACACCCCATGAAGTAGCCCATACATACTCAGGCTTGTTCTCCTTGTTCAAGTATGTTACATCGAAACTCTTGGCGAAGTTCTGACCCAGGAAGTGAGAAGTACCACTCTGGAGAGCCTTGCCATCCTGCATCATTGCCTCGATGGTATAGGTGTTGAGAGCACCGGCGAAACGCTCAGTCTCACTCTTCACACCCTGCAATACAGGAACGCCCATGTAGTTCTCTGCAAAATCAGCGTAAACCTTGAGCATCTCCTGAGCCTTTGCCTCAGCCTCTTCCTTAGTGGCATGAGCGGTATGACCCTCCTGCCAGAGGAACTCAGAAGTACGGAGGAACGGACGGGTACGCATCTCCCAACGCATTACGTTACACCACTGGTTGCAGAGGATAGGGAGATCACGCCATGAATGGATCCAGTTCTTATAGGTGTTCCAGATGATGGTCTCAGAAGTAGGACGGATGATAAGTTCCTCATCGAGCTTTGCGTTAGGATCAACCTCAACCTCTTTGCCATCCTCTGTAGAACGGAGGCGGTAGTGGGTAACTACGGCACACTCCTTGGCGAAACCAGCCACGTGCTCAGCCTCACGAGAGAAGAAACTCTTCGGGATGAGGAGAGGGAAGTATGCGTTCTGTACACCTGTCTGCTTAAACATCTTGTCGAGCTGCTGCTGCATCTTCTCCCAGATTGCGTAACCGTATGGTTTGATAATCATACAACCACGAACTGGTGACAACTCAGCGAGATCAGCCTTTACTACCAAATCATTGTACCACTGACTGTAGTTGTCAGCGCGCTTGGTTAAATTCTTGAGTTCTTTAGCCATATTGCTTTATTCTATTTATTTTGTTTTTTATTTCTTCTGTTACTTATATATTAAGGTATAAGCATGAGCCTTCATCATCTGCTGACGGCAGTTCATCTGTCTGCAGGTGTCTGAAATCCTACTTTTAGGGATTTTCCACCCCCAAATAGGTGATTTCCTAGCTCTATTTCGACAAATACCCTTAAATTTGCATGCAAAAATACAAAAAAATATTAGAAAACTCTCCATTATGGAGAAAAAAGAGTTATCTTTGCAATTAAATAACATAAATATAGGAGATTTTAAAATGAAAAAGACTAATTTTGCAGTTGCAGGCCTCTCTTTGTGCTTGCTTTTCTCAAGTTGTGGAACCAATCAGAAGACAGGTACAGCTGTAGGTGCCGGTTCTGGTGCAGCTCTGGGTGCTCTCGTTGGTGGATTGCTCAACAATAGCCATCGTGGTACAGGTGCACTTGTTGGTGCTGCTATCGGTGCAGCTGTTGGTGGCGGTGCTGGTAACCTCATCGGAAAGCACATGGATAAGGTGAAGGCTGAGGCTGAACGGGTGAAGAATGCACAGGTTGAAACTGTAACAGATGCCAATGGCTTGTCTGCCGTTAAGGTAACATTTGCTTCTGGTATCCTCTTCCCAACTAACGGTTCTACTCTCAGCAGCAGCGCAAAGACTGATTTGGCTCAGTTTGCCGGTGTATTGAAGAACAATACCGACTGCGAGGTTTCTATCCAGGGTTATACCGATGCTACAGGTAATGATGGTATCAACTTGCCTTTGAGCCAGAAGCGTGCTGAGGCAGTTTACAACTATCTCGCTTCTTGCGGTGTTACCAGCCGTCAGGTAAAGAATGTTCAGGGTTTTGGTTCTGCTAACCCTGTTGTTAATACTACTGCTGCTTGCGCCCAGAACCGTCGTGTAGAGGTTTACATGTATGCTAGCCAGGCTATGGTTAACGCAGCCAACAACGGTACATTGAAGTAATAAGTTTCATGCTCCCGGAAGGGAAAAACTAAATAGATGATTTTGAAGAAAATCAAGAATATAGTAAAATGGGTGGTGGTGCTGTTTTTCAGTACCACCATTCTTGCTGTAGTGGCATATAGGTTCATTCCTGTGTATGTCACTCCTCTGATGTTTATCCGATGCTTCCAGCAAGTAGCTGATGGAGAGAGTATTACCCTGCATCATCATTGGGTTCCGATGGATAAGATTTCGCCTCACATGCCAGTGGCGGTAATGGCGAGCGAAGATGCGAGATTCCTGAAGCATCACGGTTTCGACTTCAATGCCATCGAGAGTGCGGCGAAGAATAATGCACGTGGCGGAAAGGTGCATGGAGCCAGTACCATCAGTCAGCAGACTGCTAAGAATGTCTTCCTGTGGCCTGGCCGTTCATGGACCCGCAAGGGATTTGAAGTCTACTTTACCTTCCTCATCGAAATGATGTGGAGCAAGCAGCGCATCATGGAGGTTTATCTCAACAGCATTGAGATGGGACCGGGTATCTATGGTGTGGATGCGGTTGCAGAATATCATTTCGACAAGAAAGCGAAAGATCTGTTTCGTGGCGAGTGTGCGCTGATAGCAGCTACACTTCCTAATCCGCGTAAATTCAGTTCGCTGCATCCTAGCGCTTATATGAAGAAGCGCCAGCGACAGATAGAACATCAGATGAGATTTATCCCTACCTTCCCTCGTGAGGGCGAAGATTTCGACCCGGGCACGGCTGTGGGAGGATATAGGGGGAAGTGATTCTGAGTTAATAGTTGATAGTTTATAGATTTTCCGGCTAAATATTGATTAATGGATTTACTGAACGACTTGAACGAAGCGCAGCGTGCTGCGGTAGAATATATTGACGGACCTTCGCTGGTAATAGCCGGTGCAGGTTCGGGTAAAACGCGTGTGCTTACTTATAAGATAGCTTATCTCCTGAGCCAGGGCATGAAACCCTGGAGCATCATGGCGCTCACCTTTACCAATAAGGCGGCTAGGGAGATGAAGGAACGTATCGGAAAACTGGTGGGAAATGATCTCGCCCAGCATCTCTATATGGGTACCTTCCACAGCATCTTCTCCCGAATCCTGAGAGCGGAGGCCGAGCATATCGGCTTCAACAACAACTTTACCATTTATGACGAAAGTGACTCGCGCTCGCTGATCAAGGCGATAGTGAAGGAGATGGGGCTGGATGATAAGAAGTATAAGCCTGCTGCCGTTCATGCCAAGATTTCGATGGCGAAGAACAACCTGATGAGTGCTGCGGCTTATGAGAGCGATGCGGCTATCTTCGAGCAGAACAAGCGTGCGCAGATGCCTGAGGTTGGTAAGATTTTCGCGGCTTACGTGCAGCGCTGCAAGCAGGCTAATGCCATGGATTTTGATGATTTGCTGACGCTTACCTATCAGCTCTTCAGGGAGCATGAGGATATTCGCCACAAATATGCCGCCCGCTTCGATTATGTCCTGGTTGATGAGTATCAGGATACCAACCACGTTCAGATGTCTATCGTCATGCAACTCTGTCAGGAGAAGCAGCGTGTTTGTGCCGTGGGTGATGACTCGCAGAGTATCTATAGTTTCCGTGGTGCCAATATCGATAATATTCTCAACTATCAGCGCCAGTTTCAGGGAACGCGTCTCTTCAAATTGGAACAGAACTACCGCTCTACCCAGACCATCGTTGAGGCGGCTAACAGTCTGATCAAGCATAACCGCAACCAGATTCCTAAGGATGTGTTCAGCGAGAATGCGAAGGGTGAGAAGATTCAGTATAAGCCTGCTTACAGCGACAAGGAAGAGGCGGTGATTGTGGCGAAGGACGTGAAGCGTATCCGGCGCGAGGATGGATGCCAGTATAGTGATTTTGCCATTCTCTACCGCACCAATGCCCAGAGCCGCAGCTTCGAGGAGGAGTTCAGAAAGCAGGGTATTCCTTATCGCATTTATGGCGGACTGAGTTTCTACCAGCGCAAGGAAATTAAGGATATTATTGCTTATTTCCGTCTGGTGGCGAATCCGGATGATGAAGAGGCTATCAAGCGTATCATCAACTATCCGGCACGAGGAATAGGGGCTACTACGGTGCTGAAGATTGCTGACTGTGCCCATCAGAACCAGGTGAGTTTCTGGGAGGTAATCGGGACCCCTGAGCGGTATGGACTGGCGGTAAACAAGGGTACGATGAACAAGCTGGAAACCTTCAGATTGCTGATTTCTTCGTTTATAGAACGGGCTCAAACTACGGATGTCTATGAATTGGGTGATGCCATTATCAAGGAGAGTGGTATCAGTCAGGATATCATGTCGGGCAAGGATGCCGATGATCTGGCACGTCAGGAGAACCTGGAGGAATTCTTGAGCGGTATGTCGGCTTTTGTGGAGGAACGCCGTGAAGAGGGTAGGTTTGATGAACTCTTCCTGCAGGATTATTTGCAGGATGTGGCGCTGCTTACCGATGCTGACAGCGATGGTGATAAGGATGAACCTCGTGTTTCTCTGATGACGGTTCATGCTGCCAAGGGTCTGGAGTTTCCTACGGTCTTCGTGGTAGGATTGGAAGAGAATATCTTCCCGAGTCCGCTTTCTGCTGATTCGCTCAGAGAACTGGAGGAGGAACGGAGATTGCTTTACGTAGCCATTACGCGAGCTGAGAAACATTGTATCCTGACGAACGCCAAGAACCGCTGGCGATATGGCAAGATGGAATTTGATAATCCGAGTCGGTTTATCGATGAGATTGACGGCAAGTTGATTGATAGCCTGGATGAGGCTGGTGGAAGCTTGTTTGGCTCTATGTCTGACCAGCCGGAGTGGGCGAGAGCGCAACGTCCTCGCAGACCGTGGGAGGATGCTGAGCAGCCTAGATACAGTAGCAGGTATCAGAATTCCAAACCGGTAGCATCGCAGTTTGTGGCAGATCCTAAGCCTTCTCTCTTTGATGATGAACCTGAGACTTCACGTACTTCCGGACGCTCGTCTGTTTACGGACGCTCATCTCTCTCTGAAGGTAATTTCAAGTCTGTTAGAGCGCTGAATGCAGCGAAGCGTTATATGGAGACGCATTCTTCTCATCCTGCTTCTCGCGGTACTGGATCTTCTGCAGCATCAGTTTCTTCTTCTACAGCTTCATCTGCTGGCAGTTCATCTTGTGGTTTGCAGGAGGGAATGAAGATTGAACATCAGCGTTTTGGACGGGGAACAGTATTGAAGATTGAAGGTACTGGTGAGAATACGAAGGCTACGGTTGAGTTCGTTCATTCTGGCACCAAACAGCTTCTGCTGAAATATGCCAAGTTTACGGTAGTAGATTAAGTTCAGTAGTCTGATGTTTATATTTAAAGGTTTATCCTGTTTTGAAGTTCTCTCTTACAGGTAGAATCTTATAATATTGATAAAGAGTTATAAAAATAGATTGGGCAAGACCATCTCTGGTCTTGCCCTTTTTGTTTCTATATACTATAAATTGAAAAAGCGTCCCCGCAGTAGCCTCACGGTTACTACGGGGACTTATATTACTAACATCTAACTTTAGCATTTTTGTTTAAACTTAAAAACGAATTCTTTATGAGAGTAATTTCTCCATTATCTATAAACATAAACCAAGTATCTCATATATTGCAAGTAACTTGTATCCTGCAAATATCTTGTATCCTTAAATGCAAGTTCTTAGAAAATTAAACCCATAAATCAGTATCTCTACTAATATCTTGATTATTTTTATTTTATTGCTTTTTGTCTGTTTAATATTTAATACTTTTAATTTACAATGCAAAGATATAAAAAAAATGGGTAAACTCCAAATTAATTTTGTTTTATTTTGTGTTAAATGGCTTTTATCGTACTTATGCGGCGTTTTTAAAGGATTAACTGGCAAAGTTAAAAGGGTGTATCATAAACATTCAAATGCTTTATGATACACCCTCTTTCTCAGGATTCTGAATTTTTTTTCGTGTTTATAACGCTTCGTCTTCAGGACGTGGCATCTGTGTCTGGGGCTTCTGTTTCTTGCCTGACTTCATGAATAGTTTCTTCTTCTTGAGCCATGCAGCCTTGCGTATTTCGTATTCTTCGCGATGACGCTCCAAAAAATTATCTGCCATGTTTCGTTTCCTTTTTTACTTTGCGTTATGAATGCTTATTCTTTTTCTTTAAACTTACTGTAAATCACCTTTATCTGTATAGGACTTGTCTCCTTGCCGTTGCTGTCGGTGGTTATTACACCTCTTTTCAGTCGGGTAGAAGCGAGTGACATATCGTGATTAATCTTGGAGATGACGGTAGTATGTCCCTGTGCGGTTGTGATGATGTTTACAGGAACCAGTACTACTTTATTCCAGTTTTCTCCCTTGCCCTTGTTCTTATACATGGCAGAAACCAGGTTGGCGATATTCTGGAATGTATAGGCATTCTTATAAGTACCTGTACTGCTGTAGCTTGTGGTATAAGAAGTACGGCTATCTGCCAACTTGCTCTTTTCGAAGAACGACTGCAAACTGTCTTTCTGAACCATCAGGATGGTGCTTGGTGTAGCAAAGTTGTATGGGTTGTCTTCGTTTTCATTGTTGAGTCGTGGAAAAGAGATGGATGCTGTGTTGAGCGTATCCTTCTCATGTCCCTTCATGATATCTTCGATAGGGAGGGTAACCTCGGTGAAGATACCTGCTGGCGACTTGAGGTAAGTACAGTTCTGCTGACTTGCCAACTCCTCCAAGTTCGTGGTATCGTTCTCAATCTTGTTGAGCTGCAATACCTCTTCTGTACCATCGAAACGGTTGTATCCGATGCCTACAGCTATACTGTCTGTAACGCCGTCCTTTGCCTTGATGGTCTTGTGGCGGGTCCAGTAGAAGATAAGCTCTGTATTCCAGATCTTAGCCATGTTACCCGTACCGCCTACATTCTTGATGAAGAAGCCAGGGCAGACGTTGTGCAGGAACTTGTAGTTGGTCTTGAAGTACTCAGGATGTTCTGCGTATGTTTGCATGATGTAAGAACCATAGTTCTTGTATGTCTTACCATCTTTCTCATACTTCTTATTCAAGTAAATCTTGAAGTTCTTGACATCTGATGTATTGCTCAAGTTGTAATTACTGCTCCAATGCTGGTTGTTTTCGCTTACCCAGCCTTCCTTGAAGGCATCATAATCAGAGTAATACTCCTTATCTTCTGCCATCGGCTTTGTCATCTCATAGGCTGTCACCTTCATTGGGGCGATAGTATCGCCGTAGCTGGCATTGTATGAAACCAGGAGGTAGCATGAGTCTGCTTCGATAGAACCTTTGTTTGCCTGCTTGATGTAATCGAGTGTATCTACAGAGAAAGTAGGCAGTACGCTCAACTGGGTCATGTAGTCACCCTTTACATAGTTGCCGGTTTCCGGGTCTTTCATCTTACCGATGAGACCGCTGTTGTTGCGGCTCAATACGGCACCTGAAACCATAGACTTTGTAGCTACAGGAAATACTGCGCTAGTGATGTTGATGTTGTCAATATCGTTAGTGATGCTACCACCGATTCCCTCGGTGGTGTCATCACATGCAGCGAAAGTAAGCGCTGCTATTACTAATACTGTTAAGAGTCTTAAAATTTTCATTATCCTTGTATGTATGTGTCTCTGTTGTCGGAATTTTATTCTGCGTCAGGACAAACCTTGTTGATGAAGTCTGCGTATGGCTCCTGGATATCTTCTCCCGGATAAGCCAGTACAGGCTTGTTCTTCTCCTTCGCATAATCAAAGAGAATCTGGTTAGCTTCTTCTTCACCTTCTACCACACCGTCGCTATAGTCGATGGCAAGTTTGCCGAGCTCAATGAAGTTGAAGTCGTCCTGATAGCTGTCGAGCAGTTCAGACTTGGCATCACGGAAGGCAACGCAACGTTTGAAGTTGGTACCCAGTTCACCCTTGAGTTCGTTGGTATAGAGAGCGGTAATCACCTTTGATTCTGCAAATGAAGGCTCTTCGCTGTAGGCTGTCTTTACATAGAATGGCACTACTGCGCTAGCCCAACCCTGGCAGACGATCACATCAGGCTGCCAGCGGAGCTTCTTTACGGTTTCCAATACACCACGTGCAAAGAAGATAGCTCTTTCTCCGTTGTCGGCATATTCCTTTCCGTTTTCATCGGTGCCCATCTGGCGGCTCTTGAAATAGTCGTCATTATCGATGAAATAAATCTGCTGTCGTGTTGTTGGTATAGATGCAACCTTGATGATCAGCGGATGGTCTGTATCATCTATGATAAGGTTCATACCAGACAGGCGAATGACCTCGTGCAATTGTCCGCGACGCTCGTTGATGGTGCCCCACTTAGGCATGAAGGTGCGGATCTCAAAACCTGCTTCCTGCATCTTCTGAGGCAGTTCGCGTCCCATGATTGACATGTGAGACTCGGCTACGTATGGGTCGATCTCCTGATTGATAAATAATACTTTTTTTGCCATAAAATTTAAATTTTATTCTTACGAATTACGTGCAAAGGTACAAAAAAAACTTCAAATAGGGGCATTTTTTCTCCGAAATTCATTATTTTCGGCAATAATTCGCATATTTTTAGGTTTTTTCTTTCTCATTTGAGAAAAAAGTTGTTATTTTGCACCCGAAAACAGATTATGACGATGAAAGTATTCAATAAGATTGTTGACCTCCAGAACGAACTCTTCATGTGTCGTAAGGAGGGAAAGGAAATCGGCCTTGTGCCAACTATGGGTGCGCTGCATGAGGGTCACGCCTCTCTTGTTAAGCGCAGTGTGAAGGAAAATGGCGTGACTGTAGTTTCTGTGTTCCTGAATCCTACACAGTTTAATGATCAGGGTGACTTGGATCGCTATCCTCGTACCCTCGATGCTGACTGCAAGCTCTTGGAGGCTTGTGGTGCTGACTATGTGTTTGCACCATCGGTGAAGGAGATGTATCCTACACCAGATACACGCCACTTTGAGTTTCCACCTGTTTCTACCGTGATGGAGGGTGCCAAGCGCCCGGGTCATTTCAATGGTGTATGTCAGGTAGTGAGCCGTCTTTTCTATATCGTTCGACCAACCCGTGCTTATTTCGGTGAGAAGGATTGGCAGCAGATTGCTGTCATCAAGCAGCTCGTGAAGTACATCAACAGCGATGTGCAGATTGTGGAGTGCCCTATTGTCCGTGATGAGGATGGTTTGGCTAAGAGCAGCCGTAATACTTTGCTGGCTCCTGATGAGCGTGCCATTGCGCCAAACATCTATAAGGCCCTGAAGGAGAGTGTGGAGTATGCCAAGACTCATACCGTACAGGAAACTCATGATAAGGTGGTTGCCGACATCAATGCTGTAGAGGGTCTGGAGGTAGAGTATTTCCAGATTGTGGATGGCGACAGCCTGCAGGATGTTTCTTCATGGGAGGATAGTGCCTATGTGGTAGGTTGCATCACCGTTTATTGCGGTAAGACTCCTATCCGTCTCATCGACCATATCAAGTATAAGGGATAATTCCTCGATAGATATTCTTTATTAAGTTTAATCCGTAACAGATCAAGTAATAACAGAACAATGCAGATAGAAGTATTGAAGAGTAAGCTCCATTGTGTAACCGTAACTGAGGCTAACCTGAATTATATGGGTAGCATCACCATCGATGAGGACTTGATGGACGCTGCTAATCTGATAGCAGGCGAGAAGGTTCAGATTGTAGACAACAACAATGGTGAGCGCTTGGAGACCTATATTATCAAGGGTGAGCGTGGCAGCGGTTGTATCTGCCTGAACGGTGCTGCAGCCCGCAAGGTGCAGGTGGGCGATACCGTTATCATCATCGCTTATGCCCTGATGGACTTTGAGGAGGCGAAGACCTTCCAGCCAACCGTGGTTTTCCCAAAAGAGGGAAACAGGGTTTAATATTCAATGGAAACAAAAGAAAGGGTGTGTCATGGACTTATGGCACACCCTTTCTTTTGTTTTATTACTATATAATTTAAGGTGTAATTGCGATGGGTTACGGATAGATCTCGATATGGCTGCTGCCGGAGTTGCCATTCTTGATAATCCTTATCTGGGTGGTGATGCGCTCGCTCATCGTGTCGGTATGACTGATGACGCCCACCTTCTTGCCTTGCGAACTTTGCAGCATGGCGAGGGAGTCGATGACGGTGGCTAGAGTATCAGGGTCGAGGGTTCCGAAGCCTTCGTCGATGAACAGATTCTCGAAGGAGATGTTGCGGGAGGATAATGCTGACAGACCCAGGGCGAGACCGAGACTCACGATGAAGGTTTCGCCACCTGATAGGGAGGTGGTGTCTCGGATATCATCGGCACGGTCGTGGTCGATGACTCTGATGCCCAAGGAATGCTTCACCTGCTGCAGTTCGTAACGGCTGTTGAACTTTCTGATTTCCTGGTTGGCGTGCGCTATCAGGAAACTGAGCGTATAGCATTGGGCTATCTTGCGCAGCGTCTTGCCGTCAGCTCCGATGGCATCCGTGATGGCTGTCCAGTCATCCTTTTCCTGTGTTACGAGATTCAGAGCCTCAGCCTTGTCGCCCAACTGTTTTAGGGCTTCCTGATGGTTCTGCATCCTGGCGTTGGCAGCAATCAATTCGTTGCGCTGGCTTCTTTCCTGATACTCCTGCTGAATGGTCAAGAGAGCATCACGGGTTTGGGCAGGCTGATGTTCCAAGTGCTGCTGATGCGCCTTTTCTGCACTCTGGTAAAGGGCGGTAGTTGAAGCCACGGCTTTCTCCTTTTCGTCCTTTTCCCGTCGGATGGCGTTCCAGTCTTCGGCAGAGTGAAGCATCTCCCGGATGATATTTCGGTCGATAAAGCTTGGTTCGATACTTCTTTCCTCGATGCCTTCCTCTTCGGAGTCTTTTCCTTCGATGCTCTTTTCTTCAAGCTGCTTGTTATATTCCTCAATCCAAAGGTCGAGTTCCTTTACCTTCGCTTGCAGATTCTCTTTCATCGTCTTGTTCTGAGACTGCATGGTTTGATGCGAACCTTTACTGTTGGCGAGTTCAGCCTTCAGTTTGTTGATATTCTCGTTCTGCTTATCAGCTGCTTTCGTAGCCTCATCCTTTGCTGCTGTCAGTCTTTTTTCTGCCGCATCTGGTTCTTCTCCATTCAGAATCTGCTTATATTTCTCCTGCCATTCCTCCATTTCCTTCTTGGCGCTATTCCATGTCTGAAGGGCTTTCCCGTAAGCCTCTTCCTTGCTCTTCTGCTGTGAGATGAGGTTGCTGGTAAGTGCTTTCTGCTCAGCCAGTTTTGTGACGCAGGTTGAAGTGTTTTCTTGAGCTTTGTTCAGTATAGTAGAAGCCTTGCTTTCATACGCAGCTTCATCCTTTACAGCCTTATCCTTGAGTTGGGTCAGTCGTTCTATCTCTTTCTGAATCTTGTTAAAGAGGCTCAGTTTGCTGCTCGCATCTTTCGCCTTGTTTTCATAGATAGGCAAGAGCGATTTCAGTTCTGCCTCAGCCTTCGGAATCTTTGGATACTGTGCGATGAGCGCCTTCCAATCCTCTTCGTAAGTTGCGATTTCTCCCGACAGCTTTTCCTGTTGTTTCTGGAGCGTCTGTACTTCGCCGTCGTTCTGTTTTCTCTCGCCGGAAAGAGCCTTCTCCTCTTTCTGCTGCAGTTTCAGCAGATCCTCCTTGGCTTTCAGAAGTTGCGAGAGTTCTGTGGTGGCTTCCTCAAACTGCCTGTTGTCGGTATGATAAGGATGGGTCGTGCTGCCGCAAAGCGGACAAGGCTTGCCTTCGGTCAGGTTGGCACGATGAATCTCCCATTTCTCGCTCACCATGAGGGTATAGGCATTTCTCAGCGTCAGGGTCTCTTTCTCCAAAGCCTCGATGGTCAACTTGCCCAGGGCTTCATCTATCTCAGCATTTCTCTTGCCCAAGACCTGGATTCGCTCCTCATTCTTCTGCTTTTCTGTTGTGGCAGTATCGAGATGAGCCACAACCTTGATGGCTTGCTGGACATCCTGCAGTTTCCTGTCGGCTACAGTCACGCTGTTCTGCAGTTCCTCTATGTTCTGTCTGGCAGTCTTATTTCTTTCCGTCTCCCAAGCCTGTTCAGCGGCTTGCGTCGCTTCGTGCAGAACCTGTTTCTGCTTAGCAATCTCTTCCTTTGTCGCTTTGAGGGCAAGGTTTGCTTTCTCCGTTTCGGTTTCCCATTTTTGGATGTTTCGGGCGTTTTCCTCCACGTCTTTCAGGGCAGTTTGATTCTCTTTCTGAGCCAACTCCAATGCCTCTTTCTTTTCTTTCAGATTCGGCATTGCCGCTTCCATTTTTGTTTTCAGCGCTCTTGCTTCAGCGATGACCGGCAGCGCCTTTTCCAGCTGTTCCTGTGCCTTGCTTACTGCTTCCTTCAGACTGGCGAGAGTTTTCTCGCTTTCGCTGATGGCAGACTCTTGACTTTTGATGTTTCCTTCCGCTTTCAGGATGTTTTCTTCCTGTTCGTGGATGCTTTGCGTCTGTCGCTCTACTTCCTGCAGCTGGTTGACGGCAGGCTGTACTTCATCGTGCAACTGCAGACGGAGAATCTGTGCTTGTATCGCTTTAATGGCTTCTGCTGCTTGCTGCATATCAGTCTGGCAGATAGTGATTTGCTTGATTTGCTTATCGTTTTCCTCAAACCATTGCAGGTCTTTAGAAATGGCTTGCAACTGGCTGTCGAGTTCCTTCTCAGCCTTTTCCAACCGGGCGATTTCCTCCTTCAGTTGGGCAAGTTCTTCATCGTTCAGCAGGTTCTGTTTAACGGCTTCCACCGATGCAGCCATCTGGTTGTAGGCATCCGTCGCCTGGTCTTTCGCCTTCTTGATTTCAGTAGCAATGTTCGTATAAGTTTCCTCGCATCCGATGAGTTTTTCCAGGAGTTCGTACCGCTCGTTTTCCTTCGCCGTCAGGAAGTTGGCAAACGAGCCTTGGGCGATGAGTACGGTACGGAGAAACTGGTCGTAGTCGAGTCCGATGATGTTCGGCAGCTCGTTCCAGTCGGCAGTTTCCTCTGTTACCTCTTCTCCGTTTCCCGTGATTTTATAAAGCGCAGTCTTGGCGTTCTCGTAGCGCACTCTCTGGAATCTGACGTGCCATTCTGCGCGGTAGATGCTGCCGTTGTTGGCTAGGAAGGTGAGTTTGCTGTAGCCTTCTTTCTTGCCACGTGTCAGGATGTTTCGGCTGTCGGTAGGAGCCAGACGGTTACTTTCGCTGGCATCGGCAGCACCGAAAATCTCGATGTTCTGGTTCTTGTCGCCTTTCTTCCTGGGGTAGCGAGGGGCGCGGTTGTAGAGAGCCAGACAGATAGCATCGAGTAGGGTAGACTTGCCACTTCCCGTCGGACCTACGATGCTGAAGATGGTGCTCTCGCCTAAGGCACCTTCTTCAAAGTTGATGACCTCGCCACCCTGTTTGTCAAGCGAAGCGAGGTTGAGTATTTCGAGTTGTAGGAATTTCATAATGATGATGTCGTTAATAAATCGGATAACATTTTCTCCTGTCTTTCGTTCATCGGAGCGTTGTGTCTGATGGCGAAGGCTTCCTTTAGCGTGTCGAGCGGAGGACGGTTGATGATGTCTTCTATGCTGGTGATGTGTTGGGAATCCTGGATGGTGGAAAGGTCCAGTTGCGGGATGATGCGCTGGATTTTGCAGAGCACGGCATCCTTTTCGTTGACGAGTTTCTCCAGTTCCTTGATGTCATCGCTGGTCAGTTTCTCCTGTTTCACCTTCAGCATCACGTAGTCGAAGTGGTCGCTCAGTTCGCTGTCAGTTCTCTCCGAGAGTTCAGAATTGATGAGCTTCTGCCATTTCTTGAAGGTCAGTTCTTCCTCATCTTCGGGCAGGATGCGGAGGGCGTGCTGAGGCGTGTATTCCAGAAAATCTACTTTCCATTCCTTACTCTTGCCGGTTTCCTTTCCTTCCTCCTCTTCACCGTGTTCTATGGTGATGAGGTCGATGCCGTGGGTGTAGTCTTTCTCGGCAAACGACATCGGGAGGATACTTCCCGTATATCTTGCCCAGTCGGTGTTCCAGATATGTTGCCGTTTGTGGATGTGTCCGCAAGTCATATAGTCGGGATGGTCGTTCCATCCTTCCAGGTCCACTTCCTCCTGTCCGCCGATGATGATTTTCTCGCTCGCATCCTTCCTGGCGATATCCGAACCCTTGGCGTACATGTGTGCCATCATAATGCATTTTCTGCCCGGATATTTCTTTCGAGCCTCAGCCGTCAGTTCTCTCAGAAAGTCGTTGACTCCCTGCGAGTAGCTGGCGTTCTGCACCACATCGCTTCTTAGGAAAGGTACGGCGAGGATGATGACTTCTTCTCCTGCCTCGTTGGTTACGGGGATGATGAGGTCATCGAAGGAATAGATCCAATGTCCGCCGGTTTTATCATCGCCCTCGCTTTTTCCCTGCTGCCAGATTTTCCTTACGTTTCCTCTTATTTCCACGTGGTATCGGGTGAGTAGCGGACGTGGAGCCTCCAGTCGGCTGGCGGAATCGTGGTTGCCGGCGGTAATGATGACCTGCATGTTCGGGCACAGTTGGGTGGCATCGGCAAGAAACTCGTAATAAACGGTCTGTGCCGCTGCCGATGGATTTCCGTTATCAAAGATGTCTCCTGCTATGAGGAGAGCATCGGGATTTTGTCCAGCTATCTGCTCCAGGAGCCATTTCAGGAAATGTTTGTGTTCCGGCAGACGGTCGTTGCCGTGAAACAAGTTGCCCAGGTGCCAGTCGCTGGTTGCTAATATCTTCATACTCATAAGAATGTCTAATCTTAGTCTTTTTCTTTGTCTTTGGCTTGCAATCCTTTGGCCTTTGTCTTGCAATCCTTTGACCTTTGGCTTGCAATCCTTTAGTCTTTGGTTTGCAATCTGACTACAAAGTTAACACAATTATTTGGGATACGCAAAGAAATAAGCTCAAAAAACGAAGAATTATGGCCGGAAAAGTAAAGATATTCAGGAAAAGTCTTGTTTTATATCTGATAAAGTTGTATCTTTGCAAGGTAAAAATCTTCGTTCATAAACATTGAATGTCCGTTCAGTGTCTTTGAACGGCGGTTCATAGACTTTGAATGTCGGTTCAGCGTCTATGAACGGAGATTTCTCCTAGGATTAAATACTTTTTCTCCTAGGTTTGTGGTCTTTTCTTCTTAAGTATAACAATAAATACTAAAGGATGTAAAGGCTGTTGCAATAAGAAATACTAATAAACTAAAGTAGGAAAGGAAACTGATATGGCTAAGTACAAATTGCAGGAAATGGGGGATATGCGCTATGATGGCAAGCGCAGAGTTTATCCCAAGATGGTGACCAACCGTACACTATCCCGAAAAGAGTTCGTCAAGATGATGCAGAACTACCATCGCGGTATTTCGGAAAGTACCACGGAGGCTGTATTGACCGATGTGGTTGATATGCTGACAGACATGCTCTCCATGGGTTACAACGTGAATCTGGAAGGTTTCGGCACCTTCTCCCTCTCCCTCGCTTTCGAGGATGAGAAGCCTAGGGAAATTCTGAATCCAGATGATAAGATGACGTACCGCAAGGTGGGAGTGAAAGACATCAACTTCAAGGCGTCCCCTGAGTTTATCAAGGATGTGAAGCGTGAAACCGACCGTGACCTGGAGCGTGATATGGGTGGTGTAAAGGTTATCCGTAAGCAGCTGTATTCCAGGGAAGAGCGCATCGTCCGTGCCCTGGAGGTGATAGAGAAGAACGGAGTCCTCACCCTAAGCGATTATGCCTCCATCAACAACCTGAGCCGTACTTCCGCCTCTATGGAACTGAAGGAGCTGACAAATGACAAGACTTCCCCGATAGATTCACTAGGCCGCGGTAGCCATAAGGTTTGGGTGAAGAGAAAAGAATAAATGCAAATATCTCTCAGAATATTTGTTAGTTTCAATTCTTTTTCGTATTTTTGCGGTGTAATTAAAATGATAGTGTTATGACGACAATAACAAGGGAACATCTTGAAGATGAGGTACTCAAGTCGATTCAGAAGAAAGCGGAGTCGATTATGCCGAAAGATGCCAAGGTTATCCTTTTCGGGTCAAGGGCTAGAAGGGATGCTAAAGCAGATTCCGACTGGGACATCCTTGTGCTTCTGAACAAGGATAAGATAGATGAGCAGGATCATGATAATTACACCTATCCTCTTTGGGAATTGGGATGGCAAATCAATCAGATGATTCACCCGATAGTGTATTCGATGAAGGATTGGCAGAGCAAAAAGGGCAGTCCTTTTTATAATAATGTAGAAGAGGAAGGGGTGATGCTATGCTAGAGGGTCAACAACGTAGAGATCTTGTACACTACAGGATAGAAAAAGCTTATAAGAGTTTTGATGAGGCTAAGGGTGTGGCAAAATTGAAGTATTGGAATTTGACGGGAAATCGTTTGTATTATACTGTATTCCATATGGCTTCTGCTTTGTTACTTGACAAGGGCTTTACTGCAAAGACTCATGCCGGTGTAATACATTTAGTTGGAGAGAAATTTATTGCTACAGGTTTGTTGGATCGCACTTATGGAAAGTTGTTCTCTCGTCTATATGAACTTCGGCAGTCTGGTGATTATGATGATACCTTTGATGCTACAGAAGAAGAGGTCTTGCCGTATTTTGAGAAAGTAGAGAATTTTATCAAAGATATGGAAGCGTTGATTACTCATAAGTAACATGTGTAAATATTTAAAATGATAGTATTATGACGAAAGATAGCCGTTATTTTGCGCAAAAAGCGATAGATGCCGCAAATGAATTGTGGGATAAGGGCTTGATAGATGAAAATACTATTGAGCAATGGAAGCATGAGCATATGAGAACGCCTTATTCTGAATAAATGTATCAAACTTAATTGTTTAATCGTATTATGAATGCAACATTACAAAAGAAAAAGTTACAATCAGAGTTAGATAAGGCTATTCTCAATGTAAAGGAGGGGAATGTCAAGAACTTCGATACATTGGAGGATATGATGAACTATCTGGAAGCTTAGACATGAGTATAAAATGCCTGGTTAAGAAGTAAATCATTGAACTTTTGCATGTGGTTCAAACACGTGCTGAAGGCCCAAAAGCTCCTAGCCCAGGGCAACACCCTGGGTATTAAGATGTTGTATCCCTGCGCCCTGTAAGGGCAAAAGCCTTGAATATATGCTGCTTTATAACCAATTTTATTTGGGATTTGCAAGAAACTATTTCTCTTTTAAATCATTTGTCGACTTTTCGAAATCAGCTTTGATTTCATCTAATAGTGGATTTCTGTTTTAGCATAAATGTCAATGCCATCATATTGTTTTGCTCTTTCGAGCATTTCCTCTTTATGTTTTAGGAGTTGTTTAAACTTTCTGATGGTTTCCTCCTTTGTATTGTTCTTTGTTGCTTGCATAATAACCTCCTTTTTAATGTTATTGTTATTAATTTGGTGGCAAAGATAAGAAAAGTAAATGAGATATGCAAGAAAAAAGACCTAAAATTTTGTGAAGCCAATTCTTTTTCGTACTTTTGCAGTTGTCTTGTTGTGGATGGCTGGCGATGAGTCGCTGGCTAGGTAAAAATCCATGGCTTGGCCTATCATAATTAAGAAAGACGTTCTCTACGTTTTCTTCTGACCTTTCGAAACCTCGCAAATTTCAAATGGGAATCAGATGAAGACAGCAGTGGGCGTCTACCCACTGTGTATATACACATGGCATAGGTGTGCCCCTTCGTCTGAAGGGGTACGCTCTGTGCTATCATATATATACCCGTTAGGCGTAGGCATCTGTTGCTTCTTTTCCTTGTTCCCTGGGTTCATGCGAGGTTCCTGAAAGGCAAGGATTATGCGAGTGATAGATTCCCTACGCCTTCCTTTTTGATAGCTAATCAGTTATCCTATTCCTTATCTTGCGATGAGGCTGGACTAGAATCAAAATAATCTTTTAAAATCAG
>OIWK01000857.1_pt1 | contig 31783 bp, 22 predicted proteins | sample 1587401 | NCBI WGS metagenome assembly OIWK01 (sample SAMEA3888911, study PRJEB22519) | human gut metagenome | biome: human gut; feature: human-associated habitat; material: faeces | place: Denmark | collected 2009 | reverse complement strand
ATAGGTCGAGGGCATAACCAAAGCAGTGATAGGTTTGGATGATGATGTTGGTTTTAGCTGTATGTAGTTTTGAAGGTACATGGAATATAGACAGGAATGAGAAGCAGTGCGAAAGCGCTGTTTTTTTCTTGCAAAAACTAAAAGTGCTACATTGCACTTCTATAAAAATACAAATACTCAACAGGCGTTACTATTACGTAAACTGTGAATAGTTTACGCTATTACTATGAAATAATCCAGAATTAATTGATAAAAGAGAAAATTTATCAGTTGATTCTGGGTTATTTTTTGGGGATAAAACACGTAACTTCGTGAAATTGTGTTATAAATCTTGAAATTTTGTTATAAATCATGAAAATTTAATATTCATTAAATTGGAAAGTTATGTTAATATAGCGTATGAAACAAAGACAAGAGAATGCCGATAGACAGCAGAGGAGAGACAGAAGTATATTATCGGTTTATAGAAAAGGGATGGAGTTCGAAAAATGAGAGGAAAGGCAAAACAGAGAGTTAGTCTGATACTTGTAGTGACAATGGTACTCGGAACAGCATTAACAGGAAATACTGTATTTGCAACAGGAGAGAGCAGTGCCGAACAAGATCGGATAAAAATTAATATTTCTAAAGATTCTGAACAAACTGTGGAACAGAATGTTGCACAGACAATTCATGTGACTGCGCAGGGGCAGTGCTCGCAATCAGTCTGTCTGAATGTATATCTAAAAAACGAGGACGGATCTGCGGCAACAGATATAGATGCAGTCAATCTTCTGACAAGCGATCAGCTTACAGATAAAAACACACAGAAAACAATCGATGAGACATTGAAAGATTCAGTGACTCTTAATAATGGAACAAAGGCAAGTCCAACAGCAGAGTGGAAGAACGACAAGGACGATAATGGAACAGTTACTTCTAAATATCTGCAGATCACAATGCCGGCAGATGCAATAGCAATCAACTTTGATATGCAGCTTCATTATCGTACAGATGAAGCAAGCTATACAAAGAAAGTGCTGGTTGAGGCAAAGGCATTCGAAGAGGAGCAGGATATCACAGAAGCAGCTAAGAGAGCAGACGAGAGCAAAGAGAATGAAGCGACAGTTGTCTGGGAAGGCCAGGCAGTAAGTCAATCAGAAAGCGAAGCTGCGGATGAGAATACGGACGGAGAAAATGAATCACAAGTGATGGCTACAAGTGTAGAGACACCAGTGACAATTTACTTCGCAGCACCGAAGGATTGGACGGATAATGGATATACAATAAAATTAAATGGTAGGTTAAGTTCGAATGAAGAGCTTTGGACCAATCCTCCAGTAGAAATGCAGGATACGGGAAAAGAATATAATGGGAAAAAAGTATATAAGGCAGAAACAACAACTCCTCAAGGTGGATATTATGTTTTACAGTTTCAAGCATATGCTGGATCAGGTTGGCAACATGAGATTTTGGCAATAGATAATAACTGGACACCAACATCTAATATTAATAATCATATATATGAAGATGGTCAAGGATGGAAAGATGATTTTACCCCATTCGATCCTAATGATCACACCTACTTCGCTGGAAAAAACATCCTTTTCTATAATAAAGGAACAGAAGATCTTTCCGGTGGTGTAACAGCAGTATTCTATGAGAAAGACAGTTCAGGAAATCTGACAGAAGTAAAACGAATCAAGATGACAGCCAGTACTGGAAATAAGAAATTTACAGTAACGATTCCAGATGAGGCATGCTCCTACATTCGTTTTGTAAACACATCAGATGAAAAAACATTAGGAGATGCCTATTCCAATTTCTATGGACAGGGAAGAGAAGTAACAGATGTCACTGAAAGCTTTGTATACAGTGACTCAATGTATTGTTATAACTACAATGGTACTGCAGATAATTCTTCTTGGGGAACGGCAGGTGCAGTAACAGTTTATTACGACGCTACATTATCCAAACTGTCCTATAAAGATACAGATGATGCGAAAAATGATGGAAAAGGAATTCCATATCCAGGTACGACGGATGTTTATTATTATGCTACAAACGGAACGGCTGAAGAAACCGGGAAAATGGAATTAGATAATAAAGAAGGCTATCCAGATGTATATAAGGCGAATCTTTCGGATGGATACAATAAAGTAAGATTTGCAGCTTATGATCTCAAGGACGCAAATGTATCACAAAATGGTGATGTGACAGATTTAGTAACGATTCCAGGTGGTTTGATGAATCCATGTTATTACGGTGATTCAAGTGATGATGTTATTTACAAAGGTGGAAATCGTGGTGGATATTGGGATGAGGTTTATACCGTAAGAGATCCTGAAAAAGAAGCAGAACAACATAATAGTAAAGATGTTGTAGATATTAAAGAAAGTAGACTTACAAGAAATGCGAGTACTTTATATGTAAATTCAACATTTTATGACTATTATACAGATTATGAATTGAACGGAAAAAACCGAGATAATTATGATGATTACCAAGCATCTTCACAAAGAACTTATGTTACCTTTCGTCAGTTTGACCAAGCACTCAGTGATTACTATAAAAAGAAAAACGTAAGTATACCGATTTATACAGGTCATTTTCAGCCAGATTGTTGGGATAATCATTTTTCTAAAATCGCCGATAAATTAGAACTTTATGGATATAAAGATAAAAATGGTTTTATGTCTACGAACAACTCAGCATTGAATGCAAATGGAGATAGAAAAGACGAGTACTTTTATTCCGCAGCGCAAGGATTGGTAGCAAATAAATTAAATAAAAACAATCTAATGACTTCAAAAAACGAAGAATTAGAACCGCATTTTAATGAGGAATTTCTTACAGGAGATAATAGTAAGCATACAGCGCTTGCAAAGGTATATAAGAATGTTTCGTTTCCTTTTAAAAAACAAAAACTGAACGATGAAGGAGAAAAAGCTGATAACGGCGTTGAATACTGGTACTTTGATAGTGCAGATACAACACTGGCAATGCGTACTGATACAGAATCAGGGAATTATTATCTGGAGAATGTAGGGGGGAAACAAGACTGGGCAAAAAATGTAGATAGTGCCAGTAGTGATAAAAGAACGCATGGTTTTTTCCCATTTAATGAAACATCAACTCCATGCAAGGCAAGTAAATATAACTATGGATTTGGTACGAAGTTAGAATTTAAATTCCGCCTGACAGACAATGGAACTGTAGTAGGAACAGATGGAAAAGAACATCCAATTAAATTCAACTTCTCCGGTGATGATGATGTTTGGGTGTATGTGGATGGAAATCTTGCACTGGATGTTGGTGGAGCACATGGAAAAGTAACAGGTCAGATTGACTTTAAAAACAAAATAGCAACAGTTAGCAAGACAAAGGTAAGTCAAGGATCTCCAACAGAAGGTAATGACACTCAGAGTGAATTTAAAATTAAAGGTTCAAATTCTGATGAACATACATTAACCATGTTTTATATGGAACGTGGTATGTGGGAATCAAATATGAAAGTATCCTTCAACTTCCCGGATGAAAATGAATTCGCTGTGGAAAAGAAAGTTGATACGACAGATGTGAATACAGATTTATTCCCGACATCATTGTTTGAAGATGCTAACGTATTCCCATTCACGATTCAAAATCAGGCAACACATTATGGAACAAAAGAAGCACAATCTTCCGATGAAAAACAGCCTAAAACTTATAATGATAGTTTTTCAGCAGAAAAGTTATCAAGTGCATCTCCACAGAATACATTTGAAACTGTAGACATCAAGGATAATCAGTCGAAAGTGGTTCACTGGAAGGCAAATCGTGATGATGCGGAAGGAAAATATGTTAACCAAAGATTTGGAATCATACGACCAGCAAATGGAGAAACATTTGATGCATCTGATACAAATGCATTCTTGCAATTCAAGATGTACTATGACTATCAGGACATTCCGGGACTTACAAGTACCTATCTGGAATTGGAAGATGCTGATGGAAATAAAATAAATGGTTATCTTTCAGGAAAGACTTACGGAAACAGTAGTCTTGTACATAATCAATGGAATACGATTCAGGTTGATCTGAGTAAACTACAGGGAGATAAGACATTTGATTATTCCAAGATAAAAAATATCAAATTTAATTATAATTTCGAGAGAGATATTTACTTGGATGATTTTATATTCATTCCTTCCGTTGTAGCAGCAGCCAAAACTGGATTTGTAACACAACAACAGGATATTCCGGATTATGGTTCTGCGACAAGTGGAACGTTGAAATATCCGAAAGGAGCACAGTATACATTATCTAAAAATGATGGCTCATCAAAACTGTACAGAATCGGCAGTGACGGAATGTTCGCCTTGGCAGATGGAGAGACAGCAACATTTAGTGATCAGTTTAGACGAGGAAGCTACATTGCTGTATCGGAAGATGTGAATTCATCGGTATTTGATACGACATGGACACTTTATGAAAATGGACAGGCTGTGTCAACAATGGGAACAGGAGCAACGGTGGAAAATGAAGGTTCTATTCCATCAGTTAAAAATGTTACAAGCGATACGATTCGAGATGGTCGTAAAGAAGTATATAAGTCTGGTTCAAATGGTAATGTAGAAATATCTAACCGCGGATATCCTTCTACTGGATATGCGAAGAATCAAGATGGTAAGACAAATAATGAAAATACAATTGTATTCAGATCATATGTAGCTCCTGATAATCAGACAACTATGACAAAGCTGAAAGCAACATTTGTCAATAAAGTAAAAACCGGAAAAATAGAGATTCGGAAAGAAACTGCAGAAGGATCGAATACATTGAAGGGTGACTATACATTCCGTGTAGAGTTCAGTAATGTTGCAGAGCTTTCACTGGAATCTAAGAAGATTGTAAAGGAATATAAAATCAAAGCTGGAAAGTCAGTGACTATTGACGGAATTCCGGCAGGAACAGATTATAGAATCAGCGAGATTGAAAGTACAGATGGTTCCACACTGGAAAGTGTAATTGTGAAAAATAATAATACATTCGATGCAGGATATGATCCGGTTACGAAAGTTGTTGCCGGTAAGGTGATTGCTTCCAGTGATATGAAAGGGAAAGGAATAGCAAACCAAGATACATCAACAGATGCTACAATTATTACTTTCAAGAATACGTTAAAACCTACAATCAATCTTAATCTTACGAAAGAGTGGAAAAAAACAAAGGGTATCACACTTCCAGATTCAATTAAGATCCGGCTTCAGAGAAGCAGCGATGCTGGTAAAAACTGGGAAACAGTTAAATACGATGGAACAAACGAAACAATAACACTTTCTCAAGGATATGACGGAAAGTGGAGTTATTCATTCAATGATCTGGATCAATACGTAAATTATAGAGCAATTACAAAAGTTCCATATATCTATCGAGTTGTAGAGGTATCAGGAGACGATGGAAGTGAGACAGTGATTGAAAGTGGCGGATACCTGAACGATAAGTACAAAGTAACATACAGTGAGAATGTAGATTGTTCAAAGATTTCCACAGAGACTCCGGAAAGTAAAACAAAATCCTTTACAATAACAAATACTTATAGTCCTAGGACAAATATTAAGATCACAAAACAGGATGCATCAACTAAGAAACCACTGAATGGTGCTAAGTTTAAACTGGAAAAGATGAAGGAAAATACATCGACAGAAAATCTTGTAGTTGATGATAGTTTCAAAACCAAACCAGTAACAACAGGTGACAGTGGTTCTCCTTCAGGAATTGCAGAATTCAAGGATCTGGAAGATGGAACCTATCGTTTGACGGAGACAAAGGCAGCAAAGAATCATAGTTTGTTGAAAGATCCGGTTATTATAGTGATCAACAGGAATGGAAAGAGTCTGATTGATAATAAAGAGTGTGAGGTAGTAGATAATACCATTTCTATTACAATTTCCAATCAGGCAAGATTCAATCTTCCAGCCACAGGAGGATATGGAAGGTACATTGTGATACTTGGGGGGATTGCCCTTGCAGGGGTAGGACTCTTCATGTATAGATTACAAAAACGTAGAAAGGAGGGTAACATCTCCTAGACGCAACAATAGAAAGAAATAATAACACGATAAAGTGAAAGAGAGGAAGGAAAGTATGGGAAAATTTAGAAAAATGCTGGCAGGCGTGTTAAGTGCAGCAATGGTACTGTCAACTATGACAGTGACGGCATTTGCAGCAGATACTAATAAAATGCCGACAATTAATGACACAACAAAAACAGGATCTATTACAATTCATAAATATGAATATAATAAAAATTCAGAAAATCATGCAACTGGAGAAGAAGATAGGACACAGCTGCCTGAAGGTGCAACACCTCTTCAAGGAGCAGGGTTTACGATTTATAAGGTAGCGGGTGTAAATGATTTAACAAAGTATTATAATGCTAATCCGGAAAGTCTTCCGTCAGTGGATGAATATCTGATAGATGGAAAAATTAATGATTCAAAAGTTTTAGAAGAAATACCAGAAGCTAAAACAGATAAAGACGGTATTGCAAAGTTTAACAATCTTGCTCTTGGTTTCTATGTAGTTGTTGAGACAACAACACCGGATAAGGTTACAACACCAGTTGAACCATTTATCGTATCCGTACCAATGACAACAAAAGACGGAGATAATTGGTTATACGATGTTCATGTATATCCTAAAAATAAGACAACTTATGGTGGAGTAACATTAGAGAAAAAGGGAAACAATACAGAACCGTTGTCAGGTGTTAAATTTGTTCTTCAAAAATGGAACGCAACAGAATCAACATGGGAAAATGCAAAGAATGAAACGGGAGTAGAAGGAGTAGAGTTTGGAGAACTTACTACTGACGATAATGGAAAAATTACTGTAGACGGTCTTTCACAGGGAAAATACAGATTTATCGAGATTAACCGTGGAGATAACAACAGTGGTTATATCATGGACGGTGCTACTACATATGTGTTTACAGTAACAAAAGACGGAATGATTAAAGTAGGTAATGCAGATCCAGTAGCAAATGCTACAATTAATGTTAATAATGAAAAGCCTGATATGACAAAAGAGGTGCAGGACAGAGCAACAAAAGCCTGGAAACATGATACGGACTATAATGTAGGAGACATGGTTCCATATAAGATCACTATTGATGTTCCATCAAATATTACAAAGTTACAAGAATTTACATTAACAGATACACCGAAAAATCTTGAAGATAACCTTAACTCAGTAAAAGTGAAATGTGGAGACGTAACACTGGAAAAGGATACTAATTACACAATTGGTCCAGATACAGCTAACGGAGAAGGATTCAAGATTACATTTAAGACATCAACAATGGAAGCTTATGCAGGAGAGAAGATTGTAGTTACATATAAGGCAAAACTTCTTAACAGTGCAGATACAACAATAGCTGGAAATTCAAATACAGCAAAACTCGAGTATTCTAACCAGATTCTTCCGGATACAGATGATGGAAGTAACCCAAATAAGCAGGGAGAACCAGGAAAAGATGCAATTAAAGATACAGCAACAGTTTATACATTTAAACTGAGTATTAATAAAAGAGCAAATAGTAAAACTGGAGATCCATTAGCAGGTGTTAAATTTGATCTTTATAAAGAAGTTTCAGAAGGTACAACAGGTGCAGCTTCTGCTGAGGATGTGAAGAATGCAGGACTTGATGGAAAAAAGACATGGATGAAAATTGCAACACTTACAACAGAAAATGATGGTACAGATGAAAAATCCGGCCTTGCAAATGGAACATATTATCTTGTAGAGACGAAAACTGTAGGGGGCTACAATCTGTTAAAAGCACCAGTAGAAGTTAAATTAGATATTGTTTACACAACAACTACAAAGAAAGAGTATGTAACTGAAGAAAATGGAGTTAAGACTCTTGTAAAAAATGAAATCGAGAAAACAACATTTACTGAGAATGGAGCTAAATCAACAGGTATTCATACAGAAACTATCATCAACAAGAAAGGTTTTGAACTCCCAATAACAGGTGGTATGGGAACAGTTCTCTTCTCCATCGCAGGTTTTGCACTGATGGCAGGAGCAGCATTTGTACTTCTGAAAGGTAGAAGAAAAGACGCGTAAGAAATCAGAACAATTGCTATAAACTTTTAATTTCATAATGCTATATAAATAGGAGAGGGCAGAAGAATCTGTTCTCTCCTAAAGTAGATTTTACGCTGCTGTGAACAATAACGTGTCGGGCAGTGATTTATTTTATGGGGAAGAGCCAAATGAAAAAGATTCGGGTTATATTTTGTGTTATTATATTTATGACAGGATTGGGAATCGCATCGTATCCATTTATCAGTAACTTGGTTGCGCAGCGGCATGCCAGTCAGGTTGTGAAAGATTATGAGACAAATGTAGAAGAAATGGATGAAGAGAAGATTGATGCAATGAAGGAAGCAGCGAAGAAATATAATGAGCAGCTTAGCAATGTTGTATCAGTGGATGATGAAAATGAAAATAATGAGCAGGGAGAGAGTTATGTAGATCTTCTGAATATCGGTGAATCGTTAGGGTATATTACGATTCCGAAGATTGATGTGAATCTTCCAATCTATAACGGAACGAGTCAGGATGTCCTTTCCAAGGGTGTCGGTCATATGGAGCAGTCTTCGTATCCGCTTGGCGGAGAGAGTACGCACTGTGTGTTGACAGGACACAGGGGACTTCCGAGTGCGGTATTATTTACAGACTTGGACAAGTTAGAGATCGGGGATGAATTTTATCTTCATGTATTAGACGAGATTCTTGCATATAAGGTGGATCAGATCAAGGTAGTAGAGCCAAATGAATCCGGCGACCTGGAGATCATTGATGGAAAAGATTATTGTACGCTTGTGACATGTACACCATATGCGATCAACTCTCATCGGCTTTTAGTTCGTGGAGAACGGACGGAATATAAAGGAGAACAGGATAAACAGACAAAGAATCAGATGCAGACAGGCGCTTTGACGAAGCGTATTGTTGATGTATGGCCGTGGCTTCTGGGAGCATTTCTTGTCGCAGTGCTGATTGAAAGCGGTATCTTTTTCTCGATTTTAAAACATAAGAAACAGGACATGGAGGAGTAAGCAATGGAGTATTATGGGAAGCTGCAGAAAGCGATTGATGCCGTAGAGCATGTGATTATTGGAAAAGATGAATGTGTGGAGAAGATCATGGAAGCAATTCTTGCAGGAGGCCATGTTCTGGTGGAAGATATTCCGGGAGTCGGAAAGACGAGCCTTGCGCTTGCATTTGCGAAAGTACTTGATCTGGAACAGAACCGTGTCCAGTTTACTCCGGATGTTCTTCCGGCAGATATTACAGGATTCTCCCTTTATAGGAAGGAACTCGGAAGTTTTGAGTATCAGGAAGGTGCAGTTATGTGCAATCTGTTTCTGGCAGATGAGATTAACCGTACTTCTCCAAAGACACAGTCGGCGCTTCTGGAGGCGATGGAAGAGCGAAATGTAACAGTAGATGGGATTACACATGTGCTCCCGGAACCATTTCATGTGATTGCGACAGAGAACCCGATCGGATCTGCCGGAACACAGATGCTTCCGGAGTCTCAGCTCGACCGTTTTATGATCAGTCTGCAGATCGGCTATCCGGAGAAGCAGGATGAGTTGAAGATTCTTATGAGCAGAGACAGGACGAATCCGATGGATGCGCTTCAGCCGGTAATCTTCCGGGATGAGTTGAAAGAGATGCAGAGGCTGACCGAAGAGGTTCGAATCCATCAGGTGATCTATGAATATATCATTAACCTTGTGGATGCAACAAGAAAGAATGAAATGATCGAGCTTGGAGTCAGTCCTCGAGGTGCACTGGCACTTGCGAAGATGGCTAAGGCATCTGCATTTCTCTCAGGAAGAAGCTATGTGATTCCGAACGATGTTTCAGATGTATTTCTTAATGTTGCGGAGCATAGAATCCGTCTGAGTTCGAAAGGGCGTCTGAATCACCTGACCGCAGAGAAAGTGCTTGGTGAAGTGTTAGATACTGTGAAAAAACCGGTGCCGCAGAGACGATAAAATCTATAGAATGAAGTAGGACAGGCATATGAGAAATAAAAAAATATATGGCGGAATCTTATTTGTGACGCTTGTGATTGCGCTTTTCTGGGAATCAGCTTTGATCCGGACACTTTTCGCATATGAAGTGTTGATGCTTCCACTTCTCTTTCTTCAGGCTGAGTATTTTGCGAGAAATCTCGAATTCCGGTTGCACGTTCCGGTCCGGTATGTACAGAAAGGACAGGAATTTGCGGTGGAAGTTGAACTGGAAAATCATTCTTTCATGCCGATGGAATCAATTCCTGTAGAAATCAGCTGTGAGAATGAATTTACAAAAAGCAGATTCGGCGCAAAGGATACCGCGATGGCCGAGGCAAGGAAAAAAGTGCGGTTACAGTTTTTCCTTGAAGCGAAATATTGTGGCAGAGTGAAAGTGTCTGTTGAGAAGGTGAAGGCACAGGATTATCTGCGGTTGTTTTCGAGAGGGAGCGAGAAGAAATATCAATCCGAAGAAGTGATGGTACTTCCGGTGATTCATAAAATACCGGTGCAGCAGTCATTTCAACTGGAAGAAAATCTGGAAGGACAGCTATTTTCGAAAAGCAGAACGGGTGAAGATACATCAGAAGTATTTGACATCAGAGAATATCGTTCGGGAGATACTTCTCACAGGATCCACTGGAAATTATCTGCAAAGACAGATGATTTTATGGTGAAGGAATATAGTCTGCCAATGGAACGCACAGTATTGCTTTTTCTTGATCTGCATATTGGAAAAGAAGAAAAGTTTACACAGCAGAAGCTGGATCATTTTCTTGAAATCCTGGCTTCACTGTCATGGTCTATGCAGGAGCAGAACTGGCATCACAAGGTGATCTGGTGGGATGAACAGAATCAGATGTTAAAGGAAGCGGATGTTTCTTCGGAGGAAGAAACCTTTCGTATGTTAGAACAGATCTGTTCCTCCAGAGTATATTCGAAAGCATATGAGATTCAGGAATTATATTTCCGGCAGTTTGGCGAGCGGACAGAAGAGCTCGGAATGCAGCTTGATATTTCAGGGAAACTTTATCATGGTGGAAGATGTATAAAAGTATTCCGACAAGAGAAACTGGAAGAGGATTTAATGGAATGGGAACTGGAACTGTAAAGAGGAAAAATACAAATCATACAGAAGAGACAGGAATCCGTGTGGTACGCAGACGGATTCTACAGGAAGATCCGCAGGGAGACAGACTTTCTTCTGCCTCGTTCTGGTGGATGACGGGACTGTGCTTTCTAAGTGCAGTAGCTCTTTGTATGCTGTTTACAAAAGCATTTTCTATTACATTTGCAAAATGGCTCGTTTATCCGGCGATGCTTGTGTACTGTGTTCTCTTTACATTATATTATGAACAAAGACGGTTGAAAAAATACTGCGTGTTTCTCTTTTTAGGAGTTGTTTTTGTGCTTTGTCTGGTCATGTTTCTGATACAGAAGGAGTTGATGGCAAGCATTTCTTATGTGTGGATGCAGATGGCAGAGCAGTTGAACCGGTCTTATCAGGGAGATTTGAGTGTGCCATCAGGAGCCGGAAATTCTGCGACACTGTTTTTCCTTTTTTTGTTCCTTGGTGTTGTGTGGATTCTTGCACAGGGAATGATCAAGAGACACGAGAAAGGATATTTTCTGTTGATCACATTTCCTGTGTTACTGGTTGTTCTGCTAAGTGGGGGAAATGTATCGAAAGCAGCTCTTTTTCTATTACTCCTTAGTTTCTTGTGCATCACGGCAGCATCCGGAATCCGTGTGAGAAAGAAGTTCTGGGGCGGAGAAGAGAGCGAGGCATTTTGTCAGAATCTCCGGGCGGTTCGAAGAATTCAGAGCAGAGCCTCTGTCGTGTGTATCGCAGCAGGAACGATTCTGCTTCTGACTTCCTTTTACCTGCTTGGACCGGTTCTTTCAAAGCCAATCGTGACGTTATCAGATGTATCAGCGCCTGTGAAAGTTCATGGAATGCAGTTCCTTTATGATTTCCTTCCGAAAATATCAGGTGGTAAGTTGAATCTTTCGCTTGAAGGGGTCGGAGGTGGTGTCTCGGACGGAGAATTGGGAGATGTCGAAGGATCTTCCTATGATGGAATCGAATCCATCCGTGTGACGACATCTGCACAGCCGAAAGAGGTTCTGTATTTAAAAGGATTTGTCGGATCAGAATATACCGGAGACAGCTGGAAACCGGGAGATGAAGATGCGCTGCAGGATGCGGCTCTCAACTGGAAAACAGAAGGAAATTCCCTTCTTTATCTGCAGAATCTTCCGTTTTTGCGAATGATGTATACGCAGACACAGCAGCCGGAGCAGATGACGGTAGAGAGATTGAATGCAAATACAAAGTATACCTATGTTCCATATCAGGCTTATCTGAACGACTATTATGAGATGATCGGCGGAGATGGTTCAGTTGCAGGGCAGACAGCGCAGGATGACAGTTATGCATGGTTTCCGGTTACAGATTTCCAGAAGGAAATGACAGAGTGGGCAAAGCAGGATGATCAGCAAAGTGTACTTGACGAAGTGGAGACTTCTTATGAGGTATATGTAGAAAATAATTATGAAGATGTTCCTTCAGATCTGAAACAGCTGAAGAAAATGTGCAAGGAGAAAAAAGCAGAGTGGAAAAAGAAAATGAGCGGAGATATCACACAAGAGCAGAAGGATGATCTTGTCAGTGAGCGGATCACGGATGTGAAGCAGTTCATAAGACAGACGCTCTGGAAACAATGCTCCTTTTCAGAATCTGTAAAAAAGCTGCCGAAGGGAGAAGATTATGTAGAATATTTTCTGTTTGACAGGAAGAAAGGAGATTCTACAGCATTCGCTTCCGCAGCGGCGTTGATGTTCCGTGAGTGTGGAGTTCCAGCAAGATATGTAGTCGGTTATGCGGCACCGGCAAACTTATTTACGGAAAACAGTGAGGGGAATTACTCGGCAGTTCTCCAGGATGACAATGCACATGCATGGGTGGAAATCTATGTGCCGGGTGCCGGATGGATGCCGGTGGAGACAACACCTGGATTTGACGGAACGATTGAGAATGTTGAAAGTACCGATGTTCAGACGGATTCAGTGAAGGATCAGAAGGACAAAAAGGAAGAGAAGAAAAACTGGAAAGAGGAAGCGGGAGATCTTTTTAAAGATACAAAGAAAGCTTTCAGTGGCAAAACAGTAGAAATCGTGAGCGGAATTATTCTTTTCTTATTATTAGTTGAGGCAAGGAGACGTTGGATTTCCGGAAGAAGACGGGGCAACGGAAGAAAATTATCGAAGGAACAGAAGGTAAAAGAAATCTTTTGCAGCTTCTATGAAGTGCTTTTGTTTGGTGGATTTCCACAAGATGTGGATACAACAGAAGAAGAATTTGAAAGAGAAGTTGCACTGCGTTATCCGGAATTTACGGAGAAGGAGTTGGAAAAGTTCAGGACTCTTGTTCTTCAGGTGCATTATGGATATGAGGTAATCTCAGAGCAGGATGTACAGTTTGCACGAGACGAGTATGATAAGCTTGTAAAGGCAACAGTAAGACAGATGAAGTTCAGAAAGAAGAGCGTATTTTATATATGGAAAGGATTCTGATGAGAGAAAGGAGCGTGAGGAAATGAGGAGGCTGGCAGCGGTTCTCTGTGTGTTGATCTATCTTGGCGGTGTAATTGTATTTGCGTGGCCGGATCTTAACAGTTTAAAAACAGGATATGAGAATAAGAAAGTGATGGAACAGTTCCAGGATCAGACAGAAGCAGAACAAAGTGTATCTAATCAGACAGACTCTACCTCTGCCGATTCCAACCAGATCCCAGAGAACGCCCAGCTCTATCAGGAGATGCAGGCATATAATCAGCAGATCTTTTCAGACGGCCAGTCAGGACTGACTGATCCATGGTCTTACGAGCAGGAGACATTGGATCTGTCCAAGTATGGGATTGATGACGGGATGATCGGGATTCTTGATATTCCGAAGATGGATGTGACATTGCCGTTATATCTCGGCGCAACGCAGGAGAAGATGGCGAAAGGTGCGGTCATGCTTGGACAGACTTCATTTCCGGTGCAGGGCACGGACAGTAATTGTGTGATCGCAGCGCACCGAGGATGGAAGGGGATTCCGATGTTCCGCGAGATTGAGCGGTTGGAGATCGGAGATGAACTGACGATACAAAACTGTCAGGAAACATTGACGTATCGTGTGTCTGAGATTGAGATTATCCTGCCGGATGAGAGTGACAAGATTATGATTCAGCCGGGGCGGAATATGGTGACTTTGATGACATGTCATCCTTATACGCAGAATTCCAGAAGATATGTTGTGTATTGTGATGAGGTTGGAACACAGCCGGAGGCAGCAGTTGATGCAGCGAAGGATGCGGACAGCAACCGGCAAGAGATTATCACCACTTCCGAGCAGAACAGAACGGAAGCGATAGAGGAAGATCAGCGTCTGATTGAGAGAGATACGTTATGGAGGAAAGCCGGTTATGCTGGAATCGGGCTGATCGGAGTATTGATTATTTTTGGATTTATCCCTAGGAAAAAGCATTGAGATGCGTTATACTAAGAAAGATGTGAATGAAAACATGGTACAAAGGAGATGGAGCAATGATTCGTTTTACATGGTATGAACTGCTTTGGCTGTTTTTCATCTATTCTTTCTTAGGATGGGTGCTGGAGACAGCGGCCGCAACAGTAAAACAGAAGAAGTTTGCGAACAGAGGTCTGGTGAATGGACCGTTCTGTGTGATCTACGGTATCGCCGCTCTGTTCATGACATTTGGATTACAGGAGCTAAGAGGAGTCTGGCTTTTTTTATTTGCGGCGATTTATGCGACAGTGATCGAATGGGTTGCAGGCCATTTGATCGAGAAGGCATTTAAAGCCAGATGGTGGGATTACTCCAGGATCAAATGGAATCTGGATGGATATATCTGTATCCCGGCTTCTCTTATCTGGGGTGCTCTTGGATATCTCGGAATCCGCTGGGGAAACAGATTTGCGATCATAGTATTTAAAATGTTGCCTCTGTTCCTGATGAAGATCCTTGTATTGGTTCTTCTTGGAGTATTGGTTGTGGATATCCTCGGATCTTATCTGCTGCTTCGTGGAAAAGGGAAGAACCTCGCGCGGTGGGAAGCTACGAATGAAGGTCTGGATAAAGTCAGCAATAAGCTTGGAAGTGCGATTTCCGGATGGGTTGGGAAACGTATCCAAAAAGCGTATCCAAAAGCGATGGAACTGATCCGCAAGGAAGAGGAATCGGAGAAGGGGAAAGTATTTGCCGCAGGCTGTGGGTTCTATAAGATTGTGCTATTGTTCTTTGTCGGAGCATTTCTTGGAGATATTACAGAGACGATTTTCTGCAGGATTACGGCAGGTGTGTGGATGAGTCGCTCCAGTGTGGTCTGGGGACCATTCAGTATTGTCTGGGGACTGGCGATCGCACTTGTGACAGCAATGCTTTACAAATATAAAGATAAGAGCGACAGTTTCTTATTTATCATCGGTACACTGCTCGGCGGAGCATACGAATATCTTTGTAGTGTATTTACGGAAATTGTATTCGGGAAAGTATTTTGGGACTATAGCGAGATTCCATTTAACTTAGGAGGCCGAATCAACTTATTATACTGCTTCTTCTGGGGAATTGCAGCAGTTGTCTGGTTTAAGAAGATTTACCCATACATTTCCGCATGGATTGAGAAAATCCCGATGCTGACAGGGAAGGTGCTTACCTGGTTTTTGATCATTTTCATGGTCTGCAATGTGGCTGTGTCATGTATTGCACTTGTTCGTTATGACGAACGTGGAAAGGGCGTTGTAGCGGAAAATAGCATTCAGAAATGGGCAGATGAGCATTACGATGATGCGAAGATGGAGAAGATTTATCCGAATGCAAAAGCGACAGAATAGAAAATAAGATGTAAACGAGAGGGAAATGGTATGATGGAGAATAAAAAGATGCGGGCAGAGCATCCGAAGAAAGAGCTTGTAGTGGATATTTTGTATGATATTATAGGAAGTATTTTGTTTGGTGCAGGAATCTATACATTTGCAGAGGGTGGAAACTTTGCTCCTGGAGGAATTTCAGGTATTGCCTTGATTATGAACAAGTTATGGAATCTTCCGGTTGGTACAATGACATTGATACTGAATATTCCACTGGTCATCATCAGTTACAAGACAGTAGGAAAGCGGTTTTTGATGAAGACTGCGAGGACAATGATTATTTCAACCATTTTTGTCGATCTTGTATTTCCGATGTTCCCATACTATACAGGACAGCGTCTGCTTGCAGCGATTTACTCGGGAGCATTGCTTGGACTTGGGATGGTTCTTTTCTATATGAGAGGTTCTTCTTCGGGCGGAGCAGATTTCCTGACGATGACGATCAAAAAGAAGAGACCACATATGTCTCTTGGTCGACTGACGTTGTTGATCGACTTGATCATTATTTTAATTGGATGGCCGGTATTCGGTGATGTTGACTCAGTTCTTTATGGATTGATCGCAGTATTTGTCTGCTCTGTGGTAATTGACAAGATTCTTTACGGAATCGGTGCAGGAACACTTGCAATCATTGTTACATCGAAGGGAGAGGAAACAGCGGAAGAGATTGGAAGAATCACCGACCGTGGTGTAACATCTTTGGAAGGAATGGGTACTTATACAAAGAGTAAGAGAAATGTTCTGCTCTGTGCATGTTCCAAGTCAGAAGCGTATCTTGTGAAAAATGCAGTTTACCAGGTAGATGACTCTGCGTTTGTAATGTTCACTGAGACGAGTGAGGTGCTTGGAGAGGGATTCAAGGAAAGTCTTGATGAGCTGTAAATAAAAGAGAAGAATATGAAATAGAAAAAGCTGCTGTCTGAACTGTTGCTTGCGGGACTCGTGAACAACAGACGGACAGCAGTTTTTCTATATGCTCTTTATGAAGAGATTCGTTTTCAAAGATATAAAAATGTTAATCTTCTTTCGCCCAGTCGAAGGAATATTTGACAGCCTTGTGCCAGCCTTTCAGTTTCTTTTCGCGGACTTCCGGATCAATCGAAGGTTCAAAGACCTGATCGATCGCCCAGTTCTCTTTGATTTCTTCAAGACTGTTCCAGTAGCCGACTGCAAGACCAGCCAGATAAGCAGCTCCCATAGCAGTCGTCTCAACGCAGACCGGACGGTGGACAGGTGCGTTGATCAGATCAGCCTGTGTCTGCATCAGGAAGTTATTTGCGCTTGCGCCGCCATCTACTTTCAGAGAGGCGAGGTCAATGTCGGAATCTGCCTTCATGGCAGTCAGGACGTCATATGCCTGATAAGCGAGAGACTCGAGGGTTGCACGGATGATGTGGTATTTATTTACCCCACGTGTCAGGCCCACGATCGTTCCGCGGGCATACTGATCCCAATATGGAGCACCGAGTCCGGTGAAAGCAGGCACAACATAACAGCCATTTGTATTTTTCACTTTCTTTGCCATATATTCGCAGTCGTCAGCGGAATCAATCAGGCGCAGTTCATCACGAAGCCACTGGATTGCCGCACCGGCGACAAAGATAGAACCTTCCAGAGCATATGTAACCTTTCCGTCAAGTCCCCAGGCAATCGTGGTGACCAGCCCATTGTTGGAAAAGACAGGTTTCTCTCCGGTGTTCATCAGAAGGAAGCATCCGGTTCCGTAAGTATTCTTCGCATCTCCCGGTTTAAAGCAGGTCTGACCGAAAAGTGCAGACTGCTGATCTCCGGCAGCACCGGCAATCGGGATCACTCCGCCGAGGACGGATGGATCTGTCTCTCCGTAAATGCAGCTGGAAGGCTTCGGTGTCGGAAGCATACAGCGTGGGATCTGAAGTTCTTCGAGAATTTCGTCATCCCAGTCTAATGTATTGATATTGAAAAGCATGGTTCGTGATGCGTTGGAGTAGTCTGTAACATGTACTGCGCCTTTCGTCAGTTTCCAGATCAGCCAGGTCTCTACTGTACCAAAGAGCAGTTCTCCGCGCTCGGCACGTTCTCTTGCTTTCGGAACGTTGTCTAGAATCCAGCGGATCTTTGTTCCGGAGAAATAAGCATCAAGTACAAGGCCGGTTTTCTGACGGAACTTTTCTGTCAGTCCTTTTTCCTTCAAAGAATCGCAGAATTCAGCAGTACGACGACACTGCCAGACGATTGCGTGGCAGATAGGATCGCCGGTATTTTTATCCCACACGATCGTTGTCTCACGCTGATTCGTGATACCGATTGCGGCGATATCAGAAGGTTCTGCGCCGATGATGTTCATAGCCTCCACAGCAACTCCGAGCATGCTTGCCCAGATCTCGTCCGCATCGTGCTCAACCCAGCCCGGTTTCGGAAAATGTTGTGTGAATTCTCTCTGTGTGACGCTGCAGATTTCCCCTTTTTTATTAAATAAAATGCAGCGGTTACTTGTGGTTCCGGCATCTAATGCCATAACGTATTTTGACATAATATGTGCCTCCTCATTCTAGTATTACTCAGAACAGAAATGGTTGCTGGTCGCACCTCGTGTGAACAGTAACCAGAAATGTGATAATCGAGGTTCGTTCTGTTCTATATTCTAATAAGATAAGAATATCATAATCGGAAGGTGGGTTCAATGGACGAAAGGTGCTGTAATAACTAAATTTTCGCATTTTACTGTATTTTACTGTATGCATGCTTGCAAATCTTTTTGTGATACCGTAAAATAAATTTTGAATTGCTTTTCAGCAGTTCGCCTTATGCAACTAATAACGATACAGAGACATTAGAAAGTTTTATTTTCTTATGCATTTTTATAATAAGAAAGGCGGTATATTCCATGGGAATGATACGTGCTGAAAAGCTTGTATTTGAATATGATAAACGAGACGAAGAAGGTAATGTGATCGGATCCCATCGCGCCATTGACGGAGTTGACATTGATGTCCCGCAGGGGTCTTTTGTGGCGATTCTTGGACACAACGGTTCAGGAAAGTCTACCCTGGCGAAGCATATGAATGCGATTCTTGTCCCGACAGGTGGAACGATGTGGGTGGACGGAAGAGATACGAAAGATCCGAATGAGCTTTGGAACATCAGACAGAGCGCCGGTATGGTATTTCAGAATCCGGATAACCAGATTATCGGAACTGTTGTGGAAGAGGAAGTAGGATTCGGTCCGGAGAACTTAGGAGTTCCTACGGATGAGATCTGGAAACGGGTAGAGAACAGTCTGCGTGCAGTCGGTATGCTGGAGCGCAGAAAGGATTCTCCGAATAAACTGTCCGGCGGCCAGAAGCAGAGGGTGGCAATCGCAGGAGTGATCGCGATGGAGCCGAAGTGTATCGTGCTTGATGAGCCGACCGCGATGCTTGATCCGAATGGACGAAAAGAAGTTATTGAAGCGGTAGAGCAGCTTCGAAAAGAGAAGAATGTTACGGTGATCCTGATTACACATTATATGGAAGAAGTGATCGATGCGGATCAGGTATTTGTAATGGATGAAGGGCATGTGGTGATGCATGGTACACCGAAAGAGATCTTCAGCCGGGTGGATGAACTCAAGAAGTACCGTATGGATGTACCACAGGTGACAATGCTGGCAGACGCATTGATTCAAAAAGGAGTTCCGCTGCCGAAAGGAATTCTTAGAAGGGAAGAATTGGTGGATGCCTTATGTCAATTAAGTTAGAAAATATCAGTTATGTATATAGCCCGGGAACTGCATATGAGCATCATGCGCTGAAGGATGTCAGTCTTGAGATCCCGCAGGGACAGTTCGTCGGAATCATTGGACACACGGGTTCGGGAAAATCAACCTTGATCCAGCATTTGAACGGTCTGATGAAAGCAACCTCAGGGAAATTACTTTATGAGGGACAGAACATTTACGAGGACGGATATGATATGAAGAAACTGCGTACACAGGTAGGACTTGTGTTCCAGTATCCAGAGTATCAGTTGTTTGAAGTTGATGTGTTAAGCGATGTGTGTTTTGGACCGAAGAACCAGGGACTTTCCAAGGAAGAGTGCGAGAAGCAGGCAAGAGAAGCCTTGGAGCTTGTAGGATTTCCGGAGAAATATTATAAGCAGTCTCCATTTGAATTATCCGGAGGTCAGAAGCGTCGTGTGGCAATCGCGGGAATTCTTGCAATGCATCCGAAGGTACTTGTTCTGGATGAGCCGACTGCCGGATTGGATCCGAAGGGACGAGATGAGATTTTAGATCAGGTAAAATTGCTTCATGAGAAGACTGGAATGACAGTAATTCTTGTTTCCCATAGCATGGAAGATGTTGCGAAATATGTGGAGCGCCTGATCGTGATGAATGATGGAGAGAAGATGCTTGACGGTACGCCGGAAGAAGTGTTCCGCCATTATAAAGAGCTTGAGGCTGTTGGACTGGCAGCACCACAGGTAACATATGTAATGCATGATCTGAAAGAAAAAGGATTTGATGTATCAGCAGATGCAACAACTGTGGAAGAGGCTGCGGACGAGATCTACAACTTCCTGAAGAAGAGACAGGAGGTGCAGTCATGATCAGAGATATTACGATAGGACAGTATTATCCGGCGCAGAGTCCGATTCACAGACTGGATCCGCGTGTGAAGATTGTCTGCACACTGATCTTTTTGATTTCTTTATTTGTGCAGAACAGTGTGCTTGGATATGCATTGGCATTTGTATTTCTAGCGTGTATGATTCACGTTTCTAAAGTCCCGGCAAAGTTTATCGGAAAAGGACTTAAGCCGATTGTGATCTTGTTATTGTTTACAGTGGCTATGAACTTGTTCCTTACAAGAGGCGGTGCAGTGTTATTCCATTGGGGAATCATTACAATCACAGAGACAGGACTTCGTACTTCTGTGTTCATGGCAGTTCGTCTTGTATTGCTTGTTGCAGGATCTTCTTTGATGACATTTACAACGACTCCGAACGGACTGACGGATGGACTGGAGAAGCTGCTTCATCCACTGAACCGAATCCATGTACCGGTACACGAAATTTCGATGATGATGTCTATTGCACTGCGTTTTATTCCGATTCTGCTGGAAGAGACAGACAAGATCATGAAGGCGCAGATCGCAAGAGGAGCTGATTTTGAATCAGGAAATATTATCCAGAGAGCAAAGGCAATGACTCCGATCCTTGTTCCGCTTTTCGTGTCTGCGTTCCGAAGAGCGAATGATCTGGCAATGGCAATGGAAGCCCGCTGTTATCATGGTGGCGAGGGGCGTACAAAGATGAAGCCTTTGAAATATCATTATCAGGACAGACTTGCTTATGCAATCACATTGGGATATCTGATCGCGATTGTAGTGATCGGAAGATTTGTGCCGTTTAAATTGTGGATTTTTTAGAATAAAATAAATAGAGAAGAGGGACGGAGATTTCTGTCCCTTTTATTTACGCGAGCAACGAGTCAAAGTCCGTGCTTGCACGAGACCTTGGCGACTGCCGCGATAACTTGAGAAACTCGCGGAGCGTGTTTCTCATAGTATAGGAGAAAGAACAGATATGAGAAGAATCAGATTGAGAGTGGCGTATGACGGGACAGCATACTGTGGCTGGCAGGTGCAGCCGGAAGTGCCGACGATTGAAGGTGAATTGAATCAGGCAATCTCCAGACTTACGAAGGAAGAGATTATCGTGATCGGGGCAAGCCGCACAGATGCTGGAGTCCATGCGAAGGGAAACGTTGCTGTATTTGACACAGAGTCTACAATCCCGGCAGACCGGTTTGCTTATGCATTGAATCCACTGCTTCCGGAAGATATCGTGGTTGTGGCATCAGATGAGGTGGAAGCAGACTGGCATCCAAGACATTGTGATACGGAGAAAACGTATGAATACAAGATCTTAAATAGCAAGTTCCCGGATCCGATGAGAAGAAGAGACACGTATCATGTTTCTTTTGACCTGGATCTTGAGAAGATGAGAGAAGCAGCAGGATATCTGAAAGGGGAACATGATTTTAAGAGCTTCTGTAATGTTCATACTCAGGTGGAAGATACGGTTCGCACGATTTATGATCTGGAAGTAGAGAAAGAGGAAGAGCTTATTACAATTCGTGTCCGTGGAAATGGATTCCTCTACAATATGGTCAGAATCCTTGCAGGTACGTTGATCGGAGTTGGAAGAGGAGCAATTGCCCCGGAACAGATTCCGGCCATTCTTGAGGCAAAGGATCGCCAGGCAGCAGGAATGACAGTTCCACCACAGGGACTAACACTTGTTAAAATTGACTACCTTGATGAAAAAAGCAAATAATTTTTTGTAAAGGTTGACAATGAACCGTTTCGCTGTTAGACTAGACAGTGTGGTGATTGTCAGTAGACAGAACCAAATTTCAGGCAGAGACGAATTTTAAGCGTATGCCTGGAATTTGTTTTTGTAAAGAATAACGAAAAAAATCGCGTATCATGTAAAAGTATAAAAAAAATATAAATATTATTAACAAATTATAAAATATTTGATTGACTTTTATGTGCAGGTTTGTTATACTGAATCACGTAGAAAAGAGATAACATTGACGAATTGTTATCATTAAAGAAGGATTGTTACTGTTAGGCAGGCAAAACCAGATTTTATGAGCGTCACCGAAGGAATCAAGGGGGATGCCTTAAAGTTTGGCTTTTTTATTATGAGGGAGTTTTTCCCAAAGTTAGAGAAAGGCCAATCGGATGGTTATAGACAAAATAATTAATAACAATATTGTATCTGCATTTGACGAAAAAGGCTTAGAAGTTGTTATCATGGGCCGCGGAATCGGATTCCAGATGAAGCGGGGACAGGAAGTTCCTGCAGAGAAGATAGAGAAGGTTTTCCGTATCAAGAGTCAGAGCATAGCAGAACAGCTCAAGGAATTGCTGGCGAAGATGCCGCTTGAGCAGGTTCAGATCTCCAATGAGATCATTTCCCATGCAAAGAAGACAATGAAGCTGAAGTTAAATCAGAGCATCTATGTTACATTGACAGATCATATCAGTTTTGCAATCAGCCGCTGTAAAAAGGGGATTCATCTTGAGAATGCGTTGCTGTGGGAGATTAAAAGATTTTATCCACAGGAATTTGAACTCGGAAGATATGCGGTAGAACTTGTGAAAAAAAGACTGAATGTAGAGATGCCTGAGGACGAAGCAGGATTTATTGCATTACATTTTGTCAACGCAGAGTATGGGACTGATATTCGGGATGCAGTACGGTTTCCGAATCAGATGAAAGAGATTCTTGGAATCGTAGCAGAAGAACTTGGGATTGAGATGGATGAAGGCTCATTGCATTATGAAAGATTTCTGACACACGTGAAGTTCCTTCTTCAGAGGATTTACCGTAAGGAATTGCTTGAAGAGGAAGAAGATGAGATGACAGAGATGATGCAGAGAAAGTATCCGAGAGAGTATTCTTGCAGCAGAAAAGTTGCAGATTACATAGAAAAGACGGCAGACTGCAAGCTGTCAGGAGAGGAAGTTTTGTATCTGACACTCCATATTCGCCGTGTTGCGATGGCGGATTCGGAGGACGAATAGAAGGTTGTTTTGAACGGTAACAAAAGAAATGGCTGTATTAGGGAACAGCCACTGTAAAATTGGACTTTAGCGCAAAGCGCTTTTGTCATAGATGATTCTCTGGTTTGTGGAAGACCCGGAGGATCAGAGGTGATTTTGACCGGAAGACTCATTTGCCGGTTAAAATAAAAAGGGATTAAAAATGAGAGATTATTAAGGAGGGAATTCTATGAAATTCGTACAGAAATTAGGAAAAGCTCTTATGCTTCCTGTTGCTTGTCTTCCGATTTGTGGTATCCTGATGGGATTAGGATACGCAATGTGTCCATCTACTATGCAGGGTGGAGATGTAACTGGTGTTGTTCAGCAGATCGGATTTTTCCTTGTAAAAGCTGGTGGTGCCTTGATCGATCATATGGCACTCCTCTTTGCAATCGGTGTTGGTGTTGGTATGTCTGATGACCATGATGGTACAGCAGGTCTTGCTGCACTTGCATCCTGGCTGATGATCACAAACCTTCTTTCTACTGGAGCAGTATCTGTTCTTAGAACACTGGAAGAAGGAACAACAGCATTTATCGCATTCAGCAAAATCGAAAACCCATTTATCGGTATCATCGCCGGTATCATCGGTGCACTTTGCTACAACAGATTCAAATCAACTAAGCTTCCTGACTGGCTGTCATTCTTCAGTGGTAAGCGTTGTGTAGCAATCGTTGCAGGTGTTGTTTCTATTATTGTATCTGCAGTTCTGCTCTTTGTATGGCCGGTACTCTTTGCAGGACTGGTTGCACTTGGAAAAGGAATCGCAGGAATGGGAGCTCTTGGAGCTGGTATCTATGCATTCTTTAACAGATTACTTATCCCGTTCGGTCTGCACCACGCACTGAACAATGTATTCTGGTTTGATACAATCGGACTTGGAGACCTGTCACACTTCTGGGCTGGAGAAACATCTGCAGACGTTTCCTGGAGTCTTGGAATGTACATGTCAGGATTCTTCCCATGTATGATGTTTGGTATCCCTGGAGCAGCTCTTGCTATGATTCAGTCTGCAAAGAGCAATAAGAAGAAAGTTGCAATCGGACTTATCGCATCTGCAGCAATTTCCGCATTCGTTTGTGGTGTTACAGAGCCATTCGAGTTCGCATTCATGTTCCTCGCTCCGGCACTTTACGTTGTATACGCATTACTGTATGGTATCTTTACAGTAATCACAGTAGCTCTTGGATTCCGTGCAGGATTCAGCTTCTCAGCAGGACTTACAGACCTTATCTTCTCTGCTTCCCTTCCGGCAGCAGCTAAGACATGGCTTATCATTCCTCTTGGAATCGCAGCTTTCATCGTATTCTACGTTGTATTCCGTTTCGCAATCGTTAAATTCGATCTGAAGACACCAGGTCGTGAAGATGACGATGATGATGAAACAAAAGTTGTTCTTGCAAACGATGACTTCACAACAGTAGCTAAGATCGTTCTTGAGGGTGTTGGTGGAAAAGATAACGTTGAGTCTATCGACAACTGTATCACAAGACTTCGTCTTGTAATCAAAGATTACACAAAGGTTGATGAGAAGAAGATCAAATCTGCAGGTGTTGCAGGTGTTGTTCGTCCATCTCAGAAAGACGTTCAGGTAATCATTGGAACAAAAGTTCAGTTTGTAGCTGACGAGTTCAAGAAACTTTGCAAATAAGTTTAAGTGATAATTAGGTTATCCGGGATAATGATGTGAAAGAATACGGATAACACACACATTAATAATCCCTTTTCAAAAGCGGAAGTGGAATCGGCGAAGAGCCGGGGACACTTCCGTTTTTTATATATTAGGAAAGTTCTTTCCTAATATATAAAAACGCTCCGCTAGGGATGCGCACTGCGGCGTACAAGGTAGGTGTCGCAAGCGACCGCCGCAGGCGCCAGAATGTGCCAAGGCACATTCTTTGTTATATATACAAGACCACTTGACAAAAGGATTACAATAGTCTATCATCAAGACTACGAGAGTTTATTCTGACTCTTATATAGAAGTTATATATGGAAGGCTATGAAGGGAACAAGTAACAGACAGAACAGACACACAGAAAGCTGCCGGCTGATGAGAGGCGCGTAGATGACTGACTGCGAATACATCCCGGAGCTTCACACCGAAATCCGATGATGAAAGTTCAACGATTGATATGGACAGCAGATCAGACAGAGAGTAGGCTGTGACGGAGTTGTGCTCGTTATTGCACGAATGAGACTGACAGATATCTTGTCAGTGAATTAAGGTGGTACCACGGTGATAGATCGTCCTTATTGCGTTATGCAGTAAGGTCTTTTTTTATATGTTAGGAAAGTTCTTTTCGGATATATAAAAAGGCCAAGCTGAATGATGCGTTATAATGCTACTGGTCACAGTTTTTGTGCCAAGAGACATGTTATGAATATTCTGTAGAAGTTACAGAAAAATAAAACGAAAAGAGAAGGAGAAGAAAGATGGGAATTTATGAAGAACTTCAGGCAAGAGGCCTGATCGCCCAGGTAACAGATGAAGAGAGAATCAAAGAACTTGTAAATAATGGAAAGGCTACATTCTATATCGGATTTGACCCGACAGCAGATAGTCTTCATGTAGGACATTTCATGGCACTGTGCCTGATGAAACGTCTGCAGGAAGCAGGAAACAAGCCAATCGCACTAATTGGTGGTGGTACAGGATATATCGGAGATCCATCCGGAAGAACTGATATGAGAAGTATGATGACACCGGAGCAGATCCAGCATAACTGTGACTGCTTCAAAGAGCAGATGAGCCGTTTCATCGATTTCTCTGATGGAAAAGCTCTTATGGTAAATAATGCAGACTGGTTGCTTGATCTGAACTACATCGATGTACTTCGTGAGGTAGGACCTCATTTCTCAGTAAACAGAATGCTGACAGCTGAGTGCTACAAGCAAAGAATGGAGAAGGGGCTCAGCTTCCTTGAATTCAACTACATGATCATGCAGGCATACGACTTCTATGAGCTGTTCCAGAACTACGGATGTAACCTTGAGTTTGGTGGAGATGACCAGTGGAGCAACATGCTCGCAGGTACAGAGCTGATTCGTCGTAAACTTGGTAAAGATGCAAGCGCTATGACAATCACACTGCTTCTGAACTCCGAAGGTAAGAAGATGGGTAAGACACAGTCAGGCGCTGTATGGCTTGACCCAAACAAGACATCCCCATTCGATTTCTACCAGTACTGGAGAAATGTCGGAGATGCTGATGTTCTGAAATGTATCCGTATGCTGACATTCCTTCCGCTTGAAGAGATTGACAAGATGGACACTTGGGAAGGTGCACAGCTTAACACAGCAAAAGAAATCCTTGCATATGAGCTGACAAAACTTGTTCACGGTGAGGAAGAAGCGAAGAAAGCACAGGAGAGTGCACGTGCACTGTTCAGCCAGGGAAATGCTGATAACATGCCAACAACAGAACTGGAAGAAGCAGATTTCCAGGATGGAAAGATTGATATCCTTGCAGTTCTCGTAAAGAGCGGACAGGCATCTTCCAGATCTGACGCAAGACGTGCCGTAACACAGGGGGGTGTTTCTGTAGACGGAGAGAAAGTAACAGACATTACAACAACATATGCTCCGGCAGACTTCGACGGAGAAGGAAAGATCGTGAAAAAAGGAAAGAAAAACTTCCGCAGAATTGTTGCAAAATAATTGAAATGAAGTAGAGAAATAGTGGCTGTTACTGTAGCATTAAGTTGGATACAGTAACGGCCGCTTCTTATAAGGAGGAAACAAAAATGGCATTTAAAGAAGTAAAGATTGAGGAACTTTCATTTAACCCTTTTACAAAAATCAGCAAGGAATGGATGTTGATCACAGCAGGAGATGAAGAGAAGCATAATACAATGACAGCCAGCTGGGGTGGTGTTGGAATTATGTGGGGGATGAATGTGGCTACAGCATATATTCGCCCACAGAGATATACGAAGGAATTCGTAGATGCAGAAGAGATGTTTACACTTTCTTTCTTTAAGGAAGATTATAGAAAAGCATTAAATCTTTGTGGTTCCAAGTCAGGTCGCGACTGTGATAAAGATAAGGAAGCAGGTCTGACACCGTATTACACAGACGGAACAACAGCGTATGAAGAAGCAGATCTGATCTTTGTCTGCAGAAAGCTTTATGCACAGGAGATGAAACCGGAGTGTTTTACAGTAGACGGACCGGATGAAAAATGGTATCCGGGCAAAGATTACCATACAATGTATATGGGTGAGATCGTGAAGGTGCTTGTGAGAGAATAAGTAAAAGATTTCAGCTGGTCAGATTATGAAGTCGAAGAGCCGGAACAATTAAAATAAAGAGTAGTTACACTGCTTGCAAATAATAGGAGAACTCCTTTCAGTTGTGATAAGATGCAGTCTGAGAGGAGTTTTTTGTAGAATAGAGTAAATAAAAATGCTGTACAACTTGAAAATCTTGATAAAATATGGTAAAAATAGATATAGAAAATACCAGGAAAGCGGGCGGTAGAATGGAAGAAGTAAAAACAATAATACTGAAGGATGTATTGCCTTTTGTGGATCCGGTGGCAAGATCCCATGCAAGAAGAGTTCTGAAAGATGCAGAAGGATACAAGGAGCTTGTGATTGATTTTCGGGGAATTGAATTCATGGGGCGCGGTTTTGCGGATGAAGTGTTCCGTGTATTTCAGGAAGAGCATCCGGAGATAAAGATTACACCGCTTCATGCAAGCACATCCATGTTAGCGATGATTCGCCATCTCGGAGGAAAACAACAATAAATGATATTTACAGATTCCTTGTAAACCGTTACAATAGGAAGTCGGGGCGTTTGTCTCTGATATCTAATTTTATAGAAGAAAAGGAACAAGGGAAATGGGGATTTATCTGATTGTATGCCCGCTGGTGTTTCTGGCGGGCTTTGTTGATTCAATTGCAGGAGGCGGCGGACTTATCTCGCTTCCGGCATATATGTTTGCCGGGATTCCGGTGCATAATGCAATCGCGACGAACAAGCTGTCGTCTTCAACAGGAACGGTAGTATCGACAGCGAGACTGATTAAGAATAAGAAAGTAGACTGGGGATTTGTACCAGGAACGGTGATCGGAGCGTTGATTGGTTCTGTTGCAGGGGCGAATCTGGCGTTGATCATCAGCGACCATATTTTGAAAATGGTATTGGTTGTGATCCTGCCAATTGTAGCTTTTTGTGTGTTGAAAGACAAGAATATGGATGTGGAAGTTCCGGTCGGAATGACAAAGAACAAGCAGTATCTGATCGCGATTGTATGCTCTTTGGTGATTGGTTGTTATGACGGATTTTACGGTCCGGGAACAGGAACCTTCTTGCTGCTTGTATTTACCAAGCTTGCGAAGATACCATTGGAGAAAGCGACAGGAAATGTGAAGATTGTGAATCTTTCTTCCAATATTTCAGCGCTGATCACATTTATCCTGGCAGGGAAAATCCTGTGGGGACTGGGACTGGCAGCATCCTGTTTCAGTATCGCAGGGCATTACGTAGGTGCAGGAATGGTTGTGAATAATGGGGTGAAAGTGATCAAGCCGATTATTCTGATCGTGCTGGTGCTGTTATTGGTTAAGGTTGTGTCTGGGATATAAGTAACTGTTCAGAGCCAAGCAAAATTTCATAAAACAGGTGTAAAATGCTTGCATTTTTAAGGCTGTTTTTGAAATTTTATTTGGCGGATACGCCATACCGACGAAATGCGTAGCATTTTGGAGGTTGGCTCTGAACAGTTACGAATATAATACTTACATCACTAATCTCAGCACTCTGGTCTTATCCAATATAAAAATCGAACATACCATAAAAAGATGTGCAAGCAGCGTGCTGACGATCACACCGTTAGACGTAAGCAGGAATCCAGTATAGAATCCAAACCAGCAGACGAATCCGGAGTAACTTGCCATCAGGATAAGCAGTGGTAATTCTTCCCAGAAGCCGTGAAGTGTGCTTAAAAAGTCATCCATTGTAAAATCGAAGTAGATAAACCGGCCAACAGCAAGTGTGATGAAGTACATCATCAGTGAATCGTAGTTATTATCATTGTAAATGAACTTGATATAAAGAAGTATCAGTATAATATAAAAGGAAGATACCAGTCGAATGGACGCCTTTTGGTTGGAATCTATTTCTTCCAATGGTACAAATACAATATCAAGCCATCCATTTAAGATAACGGAGAAGCAAAGGAAGAGTAAAAGGATAATATCCTGATACTTCTGCCAATAGATGGACACGCCTGGAATCCTCTCGTCAATCACATAGTAAAGAGACAGAAAGATCAGCACGGAGGTGCTGGCGAAGACCATCTCAAAGAAGCTTTCGATGATGCTTCTCTTGCGCTCTTGGTGATGGCGGTTGATACGACGGATTGCTTTGTGAGACAGGGAGTCATCCTGCAGTCGCTGGCGTGTTTTCAATTTGGCTACGCCAAGAACAATACCGATCACAACGGCCAGCCCGATCAGCGAGACGAGCAAGTAGATTCCGATGTATTCAAAGTTAAAGTAGTGTGTAACATAAGTTCTCATTAAAATGCCTTCTTTCAAAATCCTTAGCAGATGGTAAATGTTTCTAACCACCTTAATTTTAATTATAGCACGGTGATGCAAGGGATAATCAGGTTTATGGTTAGCGTATACTTATAAGATTTATAAAATAGTGGACAAAATTGAACCTAGTCAAACAAAATAAACTATGTTAGACTATCAATAGATTGATAAAAAGATAACAAGCATGGTATCTGTCAGAATAGATTGCCAGTCGTATGTAGTGCGAACAGTAATCAAAACAGTTTACCAGGGAGTGGAAAAAGAACAGGATGAGAATAATGAAAGCAATTGTATTCGATGTAGACGACACATTATATGATTTATCAACTCCATTTAAGGAAACATGCAGGGAGGTTTTCCCGGAAGATAAAGATCTGGATCTGGAAGGCGCATTTTTGGCAAGCAGAAGATACAGTGATTCCGTGTATGCACGCTGTTTAAGTGGTGAGATGTCGATGGAAGAGATGTATATCTATCGATTCAAAAATGCATTTCTTGATTATGGGAAGAAGATTGATGCACTCAAGGCATTGGAATTCCAAGCAATTTATGAAGAAAAACAGCATGAAATCAAGATGACAGATGCAATGAGACAGTTGATGCAGAACTTGAAAGAGAAGGTGACTCTGGGAATCGTTACAAATGGTCCGGCGCAGCATCAGTGGGATAAAGTGAATGCGCTTGGTGTAACGGAATGGATTCCAGTAGGTCATGTATTTATATCAGGAGCACTCGGGGTAGCAAAACCGGACAAGAGGATTTTCAGTCGTGCGGCGGAAAGAATGGGGATTTTGCCGCAAGAGATCTGCTATGTAGGAGATTCTTTCGAAAATGATATTGTTGGGGCGAAAGCTGCGGGATGGAATGCAGTCTGGTATAATCATCGCGGACATCAGGCAGCAGGTGATGTAAAGCCGGATGCAGTGGTAAGAAGTGAGGCAGAATTGATTGCATGTCTGGAGAAGATCAGCACAAAGGAGTGAGCGGAATATGCATCAGAAAGCACCGGTACCTAAAAGAACGTTGGGACAGAAAACAGAAGACCGTCTCATGAAATTTATTTTAGATGAGCCGATCAGAGTTGGAGAGAAGATTCCTAATGAATATGAGTTGACAGAACTTTTCAAGGTTGGAAGAAGTACAGTACGAGAAGCCGTGAAAGGATTAGTCTCCCGTGGGGTGCTGGGAGTGCGCCGAGGAGATGGTACTTATGTGATCAGTACAAGTTATATGGAAAATGATGTTCTTGGATTTGGTTCTGTTCAAGATAAGTATCAGCTCGCAATGGATCTCTTTGAAGTACGTCTGATGTTTGAACCGGAGATTGTAATGCTGGCATGTAAGAATGCGACAGAGGAACAGATCAAAGAGGCAGAAAGGCTTTGTAAGGAAGTAGAAGACTTGTATAAGCAGGGGATCGATCACATTTATAAAGATATTGAGTTTCATTGTTATCTGGCAAAGTTAAGTGGAAATGTAGTTGTAGAACGACTCCTTCCAGTGATTAATACGGCTGTAGTAACATTTGCCAATATCACATATCGAAGCTTGAAAGAAGAAACACTGACCACGCATCGTGAGATTGTGAATTCGCTGAAGAAGCGGGATGCAGTGGGAGCGAGATGTGCAATGATCATGCATCTGACGTATAACA
>OIWK01000854.1_pt1 | contig 31794 bp, 45 predicted proteins | sample 1587401 | NCBI WGS metagenome assembly OIWK01 (sample SAMEA3888911, study PRJEB22519) | human gut metagenome | biome: human gut; feature: human-associated habitat; material: faeces | place: Denmark | collected 2009 | reverse complement strand
ATGGATATATCAGGCAAACAGCCTGATCTTATACCCCAAGGAGGTCCACAATGAACAACAACCTGAAACCCATCGACCAACTGCTCGACAACTGGAAAGCCAGCCTCGCCGAACAAGTCCCAGTCCTCTACAAGCAGTACAAGGAAAAGCGGAAAGCCATCTGGCACGATCCCGAACTCGACGGCTATCGCAAGCTTGAGGCTCAAGCCAATCTTAAAAGCGCCTATGGCAGGATGGTCGTAGAACATGGATACGACTCCGTTTACGATCCCGTAAAGTTTGCCGCGTTCCTCGACAAGGAAGCCGCCTGCAAGAAGGCCGACATCATCGATCGTTGCAATGACAAGGCCGGAGGCATAGATGAAGTCGAGTGGACTTACATCGGCCCCGATGGAAGAATCAACGGAATCATCTCCGGCCCCAAAGGCCGCTTCTCGATCAAGAGCATTTTCGCGGGAGGATACAACATCCAGTGCCTCCATGTGAGGGTACTAGTCCACAAACTCAAGTAATCACACTCGCCTCGCGGTCGTTGGCCGCGAGGCATCTACACAGTGTCATAGCCATACACATCTGAGTTTGCAACACAATACAACATATGATATGCTTAATATATCATCACAATATCGGAAAGGAACAGCAATGGAAAACAACCTCTACACAAAGTTCATGAAGGTTCTCAACGAAGTCCCCAACTTCGTGACCGACGAAACCGCGCAGGCAGGCAAAAAGACCTATAAGTACCTCAACCTCGCCACCATCCTCAAAACCATCAAGCCGGTTTTCGAGAAGCACGGGCTGGCATTCAGTCAGCGCGTCACGTTCGACAACACTGGAGAAGCGCGGCAGGTCATCGGAACAGTAGAAACCATCATCTTCGACGATGAAGAACAGATGGTGGCCTGCTCCTACCCGTTCTTCGTGACCGGCGACCCCCAGCAGGTCGGCAGCGCGATCACCTACGCACGCCGCTACAGTCTCTACGCGGTATTGGGCATCTTCCCCGACAAGGACGACGACGGCGCGTATGCGAAACAGCGTTACGATACTGCCGGCCGTCCCATAAGCGCCGAACAGTACGCCGAGCTGGTCAAGGCGATGGACGTCCACAACATACCGTCCGAGGCGCGCGGCGAGTTCATCAACGGCACTCTGAACCGTCAGGTCAGGGGATGGCGTGGACTCACCCAAACCGATTTCCGGAATCTGATGAACGCCATCAACCGAATGTGAAATGAACCAAGGAATTGGAGAATCTGAAATGAATCAACAGAAGAACAACCACGACAGCAAACCTGAAGCAACGAAACCGAACTACACGCTCCGCCGTCTGAAGTTCGCAGCCGCCATCATCGGATTCGTGAGCAGCATGACCCTGCTGTTCACGTGGCGGACGGCGGACTCGCAGACGGCCACCGTCCTTGTGAGCGTCATCTACCTGTTGACCGGCCTATGGCTGATCGTGCGGTTCGCCCCACGCGACTAAAAGACTTCCCGCCAGCCGACAGTCCAACAAAACAAACCAATTGGGACGTTTTCGCGGACATCCACATTCACCATGTCGACTGGAGGGAACCATAACTGAATATCGACAAACAACAAATCCGCCACGGCGTTTACATACACAAATTCTGTCGTGGCATTCGGTTGGGCGGGACTCATCACCCGCCCACACCCAACAGAAAGGACAACCACAATGAAGATCATCAATGTATCGCAAGCCACCGAAACCGAAGCATGGCTCAACGAACGCATGGGCCGTATCACCGGCACTAAAAGCGGCGGACTCGCATTGGAACACTACACCCAGACCGACGTGAACAAACTCGTGGAATACCGAGACAAGGCGTTGGAACAGGCGAAGAAGGCGAAGACGCCCGACAAGGCCAATGAGTATTACAGCAAAGCTCAGGGGTATGACATCAAGATTACCGAGGCGGAAGCCAAGAACAAGCGGCTCAAGGTCGGTGTGGAGTTCTGGAAGTTCCTCGCTGAACTGTGGGCCGAACCAGCGGATGGCGAACCGCCGATGGAACGCGGCCATCGTCTCGAACCCGAAAACATCCAGATCACGCTCAAAACGCTCGGCTTCAACCCCGGTGATTGCGTAACCGACTGCGGTATCTGGGAGAGCGACGACGATGACCGTATCGCTTGCAGTCCAGACGCCTACGAGGACAGCGAGAAGCCGACGTGGGCCATCGAATGCAAGTCGCTCGGCTCCGTCTACCATTTGCAGACCGTCGTACCGTGGATGATGCATACCGACGCCATGCGATCCCATATCGCCAACCTGAAACCAGAACTGGTCGATGTCATCGAACAGGTATTGCCCGAGTACACGCTCGACGGCAAGGCTACCGGCTTCGACTTCATCCCCGACCAGTACAAGTCGCAAGTGCTCCAATACTTCGTCGTATGCGACTCGCTGGAAGTCCTGTTCTTCTCGATGTTCGACCCGCGCGTGGTCGGAGAAGCCAACCATCAGGTAATCCCCGTGTACCGTAAGGACATCACAGAAAAGATCGAAGAGCATAAGAGTCGCCAGTTGGCCACGCTCCATATCTCCGATGTGCTGGCCGATGCTCTGGGGGTGACGTTCTGATGAAGACCACTGCAATCTTGGAAAGCCGGGACATGTTCGTCCTGTTTGAAAGTTGTCCAACGTGCAACTGGCAGGACGCCGGTTATCTGGTGGGGTGCCGCGTGTACGCCCAGCGGATGGGGCGTAGGCTCCGTATCGTACCGTCTGGGAGTCCCACAGCCAGAGCGATACGCGCCATCGCCAAAGGCCAAGGCGTAGGCGTGCGTTATCCGATGATCTTGTTGGACGGATTGATCTACTTCACGCCGAAAGACATCAGCCTAGACGATTATGTTGCGGACGACGAAACCGAAGAAAAGGATGACACTAATGAAGACTGACACTCTCACCAGCGATGTGCTGGAACTGTTCAACCGGAACCGTATCACGGTGAACACTCTTCGTACGTTCGTAGTGGAGAGCGTTGCCGACTTCCTCGGAGACGACAAACACGACAAAGTGTGTGGCAAACTGTTCGACCGCTGGTATCAACACGTTCGCCGCTCCATCTGGATTTGTGCCGCGCAATACGTCTTGGAACACCACGGGTTCAACTACAAGGAAGCCAACAATGAAGCGAAGCGACTCTACAAGGAACTGTACACGGATTACGACAAGAGGTATGGCTGCTGGCGTCGCAACGAGGAAAGGAAGACCGATGAAGACTAATTGGTGGACTGCCGTGCTTTCCGCTGGAATCACGGCTGGATATGCGACTACCGTGGTGCAGCTCTCTCCCGGCCCCGGCTACGTGTTTTCCTCGCTCCGCCGCAAGCTCACAGTAAAGACCGAGAACCTTCCCAGTTCGCTGCCAACGTGGGCGAAGGATTACGCGGATAGTCTCGGTGACCTTGCGTATTGCGGCTGGTGTCTCAGCCCGTGGGTGTCGCTTCCGGTGTGGGCGATGGCAGCCAAGATCAACCGGATACGGTTCGGTGTCAAGTGGGTGGCTGGGTGGATGGTGGCTGCGAGTGTGGCCGCGTTCCTCCGCCACTCCGCTGAAACGACGGTGGCGTAATGTTCGGCCTGCAACAGGTGCATGTGCTGCTGATTCTTTGGATGGCGAAACGTCCGCTTACCCACGAGGAAATCGAACGCATGGCGGTCTTGGCGAAGTATGACGACACGCCGCAGGGATTGAGGTCGCGCATGATCGAGCTTGAGCGTTCCGGTCATGTGTGCCGCGTCGATAGGGATGGTGTGAACAGTCGGCATCGTCATTGCTGGCGGTTTGCTCTGACCGATGACTGGCGTGAAGCCATTAGTGAACTGTTTGGCGAAACACAAACAATGTGATATAATAAATATATCACATTGTAGGGAGGTGAAACATGCGTAAGCAAAACAAGATCAAGACAGTGATCAACGGTCAAGAAGTCACCGTGGAACAGGACAGTCAGACCGGCCAGTTCTTCACACGGCAGAACGTCGGCAACATCCCCATTGACTACGCGACCATCAGCGACCGCGTGACCATCGGACAGTGCATCAAATACTGGAGGATACGCCACGGGTATTCGCAGGCTGAACTAGCCGAACGAATCGGCGTCGCCAGTCCGAACGTGGTCGCCATGTGGGAAACCGGACGCCGCAAACCACAAAAACAATACCGGATGCGATTGTCCGAACAACTCGGCTATGACATTCTGACCAAAGACTAGAAGATAGTCTAAAAACCTGCACGATCAGTCCAATCATCATCACACCAAAGGAGCAACAATGGAAAACGACACCGTACACTACCTGACCTCAATCATCAACCTCCTCCTGAAGAAACCGGAACTCCAACGAATCATCGACAACCAAGGACTCGGGCAGGAACTCACGTTCGGACAGATAGGCTTCAAAGACTATGAAGCGTTCCTACGAGTCTACGAAATCCTGAACAGTATCGAGGGAGTGGAAACCACACCCATACGCGAATCAGAATTCGTGAATACGGAACAATACTCGTTCCGTCTGGTCGCTCCGGTTAATCTGTGGTTCTTCCACTGCACGGGAGTATTCCATTGAGCAAGACCGATCCTGACATCGAAACCCGTATGAAGGTGTTCAACCGTGACCACGGCAGATGCTTCATATGCGGAAGAACGTTGAGCTCCTCCGCGTTCAACCTGCATCACCGTCGTATGCGCTCGCACGCTTGGGAAGGATTGAACCTACCCAGCAACCTGATTACCGTGTGCGGCTCGGGAACGATGGGATGCCACGGGCGTATACACCAGCATCCTAAAGAATCATATGAGAACGGTTGGCTCGTCAGCGCCTACAACGACCACCCAGAGGAAGTTCCAGCGTTCAGCGAATACCGATGTAAAAAATTGCTCTTAAGCAACTAAAAAAACAATTAGCCCGGCATCAGTCATCAAGACCAGTGCCGGGCTAATTCATTCGGTCATCACACCATCGCTCGAAAGGAACAACACCAGTCTACCACTTGGAAACACCAGTGTAGACGTGGCTTATGCTTCTTCCTTACGCCATCCCTGCGGGTAAGCGTCTGGAGTCCACACGCAACCGTCGTAGATGCACGTGTAGTGTTTGACGTTGTAGGTGATTTTGTTGCCTACATGATAGGCGTCGTGTGCGCCGGTCGGCTGCTTGTATTCCTGCCACTCGTCAGCTGGCTTCTCGGGTTCGCCGGGCTCGGTCGATGAGCCGGTTTCCAGCTTGCTCAAACGTTCCTCGACGGTCGTCTCCCATTCCTCGATGGCCTTCACACGGTCAGCCAACGGGGCATAGGAATCGTCGGGCTTGGCGTTCGTCTGAGCCTGTTCGATGAGCTGTTCCATCTCGTCCTCTGTGAGTTCGCCCATCGCATACATGGTCTTGATGCGCTCGGTGAGGTCGGCGAGGTCGTAGCCTCCGGCGTTGATGATGGTTTGGAATGCTTCCAACATTGGTTATGCTCCTTTACTAGTTGGATAGTTTCGCTTCGAGGGCTTGGACGCGGGCTTCAAGGGCTTGATATGTGGTTGTCGGCGTATATCTTGACGACAGGTCACCAACACCAAGTGGCGAACTCTTGGTTCCATTTCCGACGAGGGTGACGTCATGCGGAATTTCGTGGTCGAGAGCGAGATTCACGTCCCGCTCGTAGGTCACGTCCACCGTCGGCTGGATATAGCCGCCAGCGGTGTACACGTTAAACGTCGGAGCGGGAAGTTCCGGCGGAGTCACGTTATCCAGTACGGTCGGTTCGCCTTCCGCGTGGATGATTTGCGTCGTACCATCACGGTCGATGGTGAGCACATCGCCGTCAGCAAGACTGATATCGGATGGAAGATTCACTTCTGATTTGTTTTCCTGTTCGGATTTCCCATATGCGACAAGTTTTTCCGGTTCGACGGTGTTCACGCCTGACGGAACGAACAGGCTGGTGTCCGGTTCTGTCTCGCTTGCCACGAACATGACACGGATTTTCGTATCGACCGTGACCCCGCTACCGATGCTGATTACCAGATCACCGGAGGTAGCGCTTAGCGTAGTCGATGAATTGACTTCATTGGATTTCGCGTACAAAGCCCATCCAGAGGATTGCGCGTAAATATTCGTAATCCCTTTTGCCTTGAAATCGGAATCGACGTAAATCCAAACCTTCGTATTCTGAGGCAGATTATCGATAGAATTCTGTTCGTAGATAGCCTTAGTTGAGGTGCCTTTTATCGAAATATACCCATCATCATCTGTCGAAAAGGTCACACCATTATTTACGTGATTAAATGTAGGACAAAGATTCTCAACCGTCCGCCCATGCACCTGCACCTTACGCGGCAGCGCCGGATATGCATCCGAAGCCTGAGCCACCATACCCGACGCAGTGCCGAGTGGCACGTTCTCGTTCACGCCGGAAGGGCTGATGTCACCCCTCGGTATCGTGAAGTTCGCCGTATACTTGGTTCCGGTCTTCTGAATCTCAACCGCGGCATTCTGGGCCGCTGCGGCGGAAGCGGCAGCATTGGTCTCGGAAATCTTCGCGGCTGAAGCCGAGGACACGGCATTCGTCTCCGACGTCTTCGCGGCTGAAGCGGACGCCGAAGCATCCGAAGCACTCTGTGCAGCAGCTTGAGCACTACCAGCAGCAGCAGTCGCGGACTGCGAAGCCGACCGTGCAGCGTCTTCCGCCTGACTGACAGAACCAGAAACAGACGCAACCACGTTAGCCGCCTGTTCGGCGCTCGAAGCTGCGTTACGTTCACTCTCAGCAGCATTAGTCTCGCTCTGATTCGCTGATGTGGCGGACTGCGATGCTTGCATGGCACTATTGGCGGCGTTACGCTCACTGGTTTGCGCCGCACTGGCGGAGGCAGACGCCTGTTGTTCACTGTTCGCGGCGGCATCAGCGGAACCACGCGCAACCGTCACGCTCTCATTAATGGATGCCTCGGCCTTACCAATGTTCTCCACCGCGTCGCTAGCGGTCTTGTTGATGCTTCCGATAGCCGTATCAGCGGTATCCTGAACCGTGCCGATGATCTTGTCGATACGGGTCTGCTGACCGTCCTCAGGGTCGAAAACACCAGACACTGCGGGTTCGACCAGAAACACGACATTCCGCGAATACGTTTCGCCATTACCATCGATGAAAGAGAGATTGCATCCGACCCGTCCCACACTCAAGGCCCCCACTGGAATCGTGAAGTCCCAAGCACCGTCAGCCTCGACACCGGTCACGTAATCACCATACTGGTCGTCAGATCGCGGTGGATAATACAAGCAAGCGCCGGTGAACCCAGTGACCTTCTGCCCGTGATCCATTGGAACGAAACGAATGATCTTACCGTTATCATCCGCCTGATTGACCACAATGTACGGGAGCTGCTGACTGATATCGTTAATCTTGACGGTGACGGTACGGAACAAGTCGGATGCAATTGTCATTTATTTACCTCACTTGGAGATGCCTGCGTAGTGGACACCGAACATGCCGGCAACACCGGAACCGACCAGAGCGCAAGCGCCACCCAGTACAGCCACCCATGACGGCACTTCCGGCACGGCGCTCACGAAACTCAGCACCGCGCCAGCGATACCGACCAGACCGGAAACCAGATACGCCCACTTGCGAGTCGCGGCGTTGAACGTCGGCACGTAGTTATCGTTACCGTCCGGCACTTCATTAGTGATCGCCGTTTCAGTGGTCGGCTCACCCGGAGTGCTGTTATCAGCCAACATTGCTTCTTCGATACTCATTGGCTTGTCCTTTCAGTTGAAGATGCGGCCCTCATTGAGTCGCCTCTGAAATTCCTTGACCGCCTGAGACGGAGCCGGGTCGATGACCCCATTCCCACTATACCCGTTCATTTCGATCAAGAAGTGACGAATGAAGTCAGGCCCGGCGTTGCGTGGACGGTCGGTGATGCCGAAATGCTTCGATGCCCACTCGACCCAATCACTGCCGCCGGTACCCCACTGGGCCGCGTAGATGTTCGCGTTCGCGTCGCACTTGATCTGGCCGGACATGATGCCATCGGGGGTGGTTCCTGCGATCTCCTGAGCACGCTTCATGGTGAGCGGCCCCCAAGAGCCGTCCACTTCGAGCTTCGTTGTGCCGGATGTGGCGGGCTGGGTCGGCACAGGGTTGGCGGGAGCGGTCAGGCCACGCGCCAGTTTGTCCAAACGGTCGAGATCATAAGTGCCGGGGCACTGGGTGCTGGAACAGTCACGGTGCCGGATAAGCGGCAAGTCTCCGTACATGGCGCGGAGATCACGAATCAGCTCGGCAATCGTCGCGTAATCACCATCCGACTGGCGCGGGTTGCACTCGATGCCGATACCCTTGTCGTTGCCCTTGCTTCCGACGCCCACGCCGTCGCCCGCGTGCCACGCTCGATCGTCCGGGTCAACGATGCAGGCCACGCGACCGGCTTCAGCGATGTAGTGTGCGGACGCGCCACGTTTGGGGTTGCACAGAGTGTTGATAACAGCATCGAACATGGGATGATTGCTCGGGTCGTCCCACCAGTGGATGACGATGTAGTGGATGCCGTATGGGCGTCCGCTAGTGTAGTTGGGACTGTTATAGGTGGTGATGTCCTGATAGGTCATTGTTTTTCCTTTCAGAAGATCAGCGCGTACCAAACCGTGATGAAAAGCGTGAGAAGATTGGCGGCGTTGATGATGATAGTGTAGGCTCCCAGCACGATAACGCCGACCAGTACGATTGCTAGGAGTATCAATGCTGTGAGTTCGGTTCGGCGCATGGTTCCAGTTTATCAACCTTGCCGGTACCGCGCATAGTGACAGTCAGTTATCGCCTGCTAACTCTTCAAGTGATGCGATACGGTCGCGTAGATCATCGGGCAACGACGGTTTAGGATGATTCTCCAAAAATTCAGGTTCGATGATCTCGCAGAATTGTGACAACCAGTGGCCCAACGCGCGAATATACCCAGTCTCAAGATCAATCGTGTACTGCATCTCATCACGGTTCTTGATTAAAACGCTTATTTTCTGGTCTTGCGCGTCGATCTGCCGTTTCATGTCTCCCTGCGCTGAGACTAACGCTTGATATGCGCTGGTGAGGTCTGACCTACGGTTGGCTAGCCATGTTATGAGTCCTCCGAGAGCCACGCCGCCTACGCCGATGATTGCGGTGAGAATATCAGTCATAGTCTCTATTTTAGACCATGCCGATAAGACTCATTATGTTCAGCATCAACACCTCTGGACAGATTGATGCCTGCGGTATCGGCGCAACTCAGTACGGCCTCTGCACCGGCCAGCACACACTACCGCTACGAGCGTCTGAAGAACCGCTAGCACCCATGTTATTCACACGCACCACACCAGCGGCGGTGACAACGAGAAAACCGGTATTGCTTGCACCGTTCGAAACCATCAGAGGGTTCGACATCTCGCATTTCGGCCGGTACGCCTCCCTAATCGTCTTACCCCATTGAGCCGAATCCCACGAACCGGAACCAATTTTCACGGAATTCACTTGAACCGCGCACGATGATTCTCCGTAGATGACGGTTATCTTTCCGCCACTCCATGACTCACTCACGGTTTCAAAAACCGGCTTCCATGTGCCGAGCTCCATGACATAATGAGCATTATCGGCAATCGTTACAGCCTCCTGCCCGTTCATCGCATCAATGGTGTTGAGCTGTTCAAGATCACGCGCCATCAGCACCGCGTTATTACGAATAATCGGAGCCACGTCCGACGCGACACCGGCGTTAACCTTGGCGATAACAAGACCGTTGATATTCGAGTCAGGAGTGCCCGCCGTGAACACTTCGACCTTGCCGCGCGGAGTCGTACCATGCGACTGTGACGGGTCTTCCACCGTAACAGCGATCTTATAATCGTTGGTTGAGTCCGCCAGTTGCACGGTCGTATTTGTCGTGATGGCGTAAGTGTACGCGCCGAGACCATCCCACGGGCTGATGGTACCGCAATGAGCCTTAACGGTAACGGTCAGACCGCTCACCGTGACCAGAGGACTCGGGGAACCGTAGCGGATGCCGGACAAACCGTTGAACGCGGTACCATCGGACGGTACCAATAGAGGATTAATGGCGTGTCTGTAATCGTCCGCCGTGTACTCAGGTAAACCGTTCAACGCGGTAAGCGGGTGCATGATGATAGCCATAATCATTCCTCCGAATCGTCTACACTCATTTTATCCGTGTTAGAGGATAGTTCGTCAACCTTGGCATTGAGCGCGTCCACTTCATCCGCCACCTGCTGGGCGAGTCGTAGCGCCGCCACTCCCAACATCGGATAGTTGATGCCCGTCAGATTGCCGTCTTCATCGTATTCGCAGAAGAAACCTAAACCGTTTTCATCCATATCGTCGGCTATCATGCCGACCATTGGTTGTGCATCATCAAGATTCAGGTTTTTGTCATCCTTCATCCGATATATGCACCATTTCACTTTGCGGAGCGCGTCAACCGGAATGTAATCGTCTGCGTCAACGATATCGGTTTTCACTGCACGAATAGATTGCGACGTGCCCATAGTTCCATCGGACAACACCCACACCGCGCGCCACGGGCCGACAGTAAACACATTATTATAAGCGTTGGCGATACCCGTGCCACCACGGTTCGGAGCCAATACTCCCCAGTTCCACGTCTGAGTTTTAACGTCAATCTCGGAACGAGTGTAACTGTTGCGGGTGATGCTTTCCTGCACACGCTGGTCAAGATTATTCGTCAACGTCTGCACTTCCTTATACATTGCCGTGATTTGGTCTACCATCGGTTTGACGCTGTTGACGATGCTCGGCGGCAGCTCCTGTAACTGGCGTTTAATGTCCGCGAACTGGCGGGCTGTAGCATCCGCGCTATCTAGACTGAACTTGAATTTGCTCGGCATTATCGTCCTCCTGCTGCAACGTCGGGGTGATAGTCCACGCCTGACTGAAATCAATCTCATACCCGATGATACGGGCGGTACCGTGGTTATGGGATCGGAAATGTTCGGCGTCTTCCGCCACCGTCCACGATATAAGGTCGCCCGGCTTCCACTCCTCGTACACCATAGGAGCGGATAGCAGACTTAGGCCCATAGTGATGGTCTGGGTACCGTTCTGCATCTGCAACAGTGATGATTTAGCGTGTTCGTTCAGGGTGCTCTTGTTCTTGATGCTGGTTGACGGTTGGAACACATATTCAAGCCGAGGCCGGTGGGGCTGGTCTGCGATCATCCAATCGGACTGCGGACGGGCGCCCGCGTCAGCCGTACTCACCGCCATGACCGCGTTAGCACCATACCCGTTCGTATAATCCTCCAACAGGGTGAACGTGGTCATGACGCTTTCATCGAACGTGGTGCTCGACGTGGTTGAACCGATACGGTCGGCAACCGTCATGACCGGCTCATAATGACCGTCATTGATGGCCCGCCACGAGGTACACCATTCAGGCCCGTTCAACACGTTCGCAAGCTCCTGTAATACGCTTAACAGTGTTTTGTCGCTTTCAGCCTCATACGTGCGGTCACGTTTGATGCTACTTGGTGACGCTTCGACAACAAGATTGAAACGATGGTTCGCAAGCGTGGTGGTCACGAGGTCTTCCACTATCTCGCACTGGTCACGATTCGTGTACGTGTGATCCTGCACATACACGTTGTCGAGATAGTGTTCGACGGTTGCCAATGTCAACGATAATCCGTATCCACGCATTACCCGTTCTCGTTTGACCACGATACCGCCCCACAGTACGGTGGAATCTCGCACTAGGAGTATGGCAACCTGATACGGTGTGGTGGCTTCGTCCCAATTGCGGGGAGCGTTGCGCCACGGGAGCGTTGCCGTTTCACTGGTAGTTTCTTCGAAACGGTACGTCAAGTGAGTCAGTTGAAGGTCTGGGAGTTCCGCTATCACCGTACCGTCATCCAACGTGACGGCCAAGAACTGCAAGCCGGAACGCTGCCACAATACACGCTCCGTGCCCGAGGATAGGCCGTTCGCCTGCGGCAACCTGTTAGCAAGTAATGGCATCCGACGCCTCCTTAGATGTAAGCCGGGTTGAACGTAACCGTCATACGAGCGTTATCCGATGGTTCCTCGGCGCTGAACATCCAAACATTCTCCCCGATCCCCGCGTAGCTCCATTCACGTCGGATCACACTGCCACGCGCCGGATCCGTGCCATCAATAAGAATCTCATGAGTGGAACCGTTGATAAGAATGTAATGGCCCTCACCCAAACTAAGGTCGAACGCCATGATATGGCCGCTCGGATTATGCTCCACCTGCGGGTTGACTACAGGCCCATCGATACGGATAGTCACCGGACTTGGAGCGCTACCCGTGTTCGTGAGGCGCACGCTACCCGACACGGTTGTTTCAGACCATACCCACGTTGACCCCGTGCCGGTTTTGATATCCTCGAAGCGATAGGGGAATGTCATACCGCCCTGACTGTTTGGCAGATCAGTATTCCCAGTCACTGACTGCGTATCGTACAGATACGAGTCCAAAGCGGTCAAACCGATACTGAATTTAAGAATGTTGACGCCGGCCCATTCCACCAATGGCGCGGAAGACGATTGCATGACCTGCACCTGACGGCTGATGTTCCCCAATTCCACTACAAGCGACTGGCTGGTGATGTTGAACGAGCGTTTGAACGCATCCCAAGCGTTGATACAGTTTTCCGTGCATCTGCCGATGATATGACCATCAACACTGATCGAACGGCCATGAGCCACGGGTATATTGCTAAACCAGCCATCCGACCATGCTTTATCTTTGGTCTGCAAGGTCGAACCTACGCCATCGAACAGTCCAGAAACGTTTTGAAATGTTACATGCCACTCGCACCCATACGAGTCAGTCCCATACAATGGGAACCCGTTCAGGGTCAGACGAACGTCGCGCGGGTCAAGGGTAAAGATAGCCATACCCTTAGTCTACCCGCGCGGTTTGTCACACGTAATGGAAATTGATCACACGCACGGTTTCACGAGCTGCCGCGTTCGGGTCAAGAGCGTTGACCGTGATAGGCGCGTTCACGCGCGGGCCACTAGTCGTGTTCATGGGCACAGGGTTGGACATGACAGGCATTGGCGTCACAATGGACGACGGTAGAAGCGAGTCCACCATGTCTTCCACCGGTCGAGTGGCCGCACGCTCGTTTTCCGATACGCCACGGCCAAGACCAGCAGGAATCATCCGACCTATCTCACGGTCGAACACTTTCGACGGGGAGTGGATGCCCAGTATGTTTTTGGCAGCGTCGATAACGTTGCTGACCGCATCCTTGACCGCTGAAATGGCTCCGCCGATGGCGTTCTTGATGCCGTTAATCAAACCTTGAATAATGTTCTGGCCAGCGCTGAGAAGCCATGATCCGGCTCCGCTGAACACGCCCATGATACGGCTCGGAATACTGGTGATGAAGCTCATCATGGAGCTAACGCCACTACTGACAGCGCTTGTGATGCCGTTCCACGCGGCGCTCACAGCTCCCCTGATACCGTTCCACACACTGCTGAAAATACCGCTGATGCCGTTCAACACGCTTGAAATGACGCTCGACACTGCATTGATGGCACTAGAAACGATACTTTTGATACCGTTCCAAACACTGGAAGCGATATTCTTGATTCCTTCCCATACTCCAGACCAGTCGCCGTTAATCGCGGCCAATACTGTGGTGATTATCGCGTTGATAACGTCCATGACGGACGTGATAACCGTTTGGATGTAAGGGAAAACCGCGTTAATGACACTCTGAATCGTTGAACCCCAGATTTGGAACACTGATTGGATGGCGGGTAGCGCCGCCTGAATCAACGTAGCGATGTTATTGATCACAGGGGTTACGGCTGTGGCGATGACGCTCATGGTCTGCATGATGTTGCTCACTATGGTAGACAACACGGGTGCAATGGTCTGAATCGCGGCCATGATGACAGGCATAACGGCATTGTTGAGATTCTGCAAGGCACTCATAAGCGGTTGGAGCGCCGGAAGCACCATCCTAATCGACGAGGCGATGTTATTGATAACAGGAGTTACGGAAGCCGCGATAACACTCATAGTTTGCACGATGTCGCTCACTACGGTAGCCAACACTGGTGCAATGTTCAGGATGATAGGCATGATGGCATTGCCGACATTCTGCAAGGCACTCATAAGCGGTTTCAACGCCGGGAGCAACTGAGATTGCACGATTCCCACAACCGGTTGAAAAGCGGTCTGGAACGTTGTGCCGATCTGTGAAAGAACCGGGCCGATGGTCTGCACCAGTCCGGTAAACACGCCACTAAGCCCGCTGATTCTCTCCGCCACGAAGCTCATACTATCGGTTAACGGCTTTTTGAACTGGTCAAGAATCGTCGTACCAACGCCGACGATGGACGCTTCAAGGTTGCCCATAGCGCCTTCGATAGTACTGGTGCTGGTCGCAGCCTCCTTCGCGGCGTCCGTCATACCCAAGTCCATTATGGCTTGATTGAACTCATCCGCGGTGATCTCGCCATCGGCCATAGCGTCGCGGAAGTCGCCAGTGTACGCACCGTTCTTCAGCATCGCTTCCTGAAGTTTTCCGGACGCGCCGGGGATGGCGTCGGCCAACTGGTTCCAGTTCTCAGTGGTCAGCTTGCCCGCGCCAGCGGTCTGTGTAAGCACCATACCGACCGAGCTGAAAGTTTCCGCGTTGCCACCGGCTACAGCGTTCAGATTACCAGCCGCCTCGGCTAGTTTGTCGAAGCCTTGTACGCCGTTCGCGGCAAGCTGGGCGGTCACGTTGCGAATATCACTGATGGAATACACGGTCTGGTCTGCGTATGTCTGAGTGCTTGCAGTAAGCGCGTCAATAGCACCGGTATCCAGACCGGCAAAGTTCAGCGTGCTTTTGAACTTGTCCGCCGAATCGGATGCTTCCACGATATCGCCGGTAAGGTCGCTAATCGCGTCAACCGCCTTACTGATACCAGAGGATACGAGACCACCAACGGCACCGGCGACGGCACCGAACTTTCCGAACCCGCTGGAAGACTTGCTAGCCGACTTGTCAACGTTACTCAACGCTCCATCAGCTTGCAGCGCCGACGTTTCGATCTGACGGCTGCCAGATTCGATATCCTTGACTCCAGCGTTCCAGTCGCTGGTGTTGATCTCGGCGTCTAAGGTTAGTGTCGAGTCTGCCATCACAAGTCCTTCATAAGATTATTGATGATGCTGGTTATCCTCTGGTCGCCATGCTTCGAGAACGCGGAGGCGATGCAATTGAACGTCATCTGGTATTGTTCAGCCAGACGCCGCCGTCTGATACGGCGTCCCTCCCGAAGCAGTCGCATCATAAGGTCTGGGTCAACCTTGTTTTCCAACACGTCGCGGATAGCCTGCCACCCATACACGTCACCCAATTCAGCGAGGATATTAACGCTCGGAAGCGGTTTGCGGGACGCCTCCTTATGCTTGTAATCCTTCATCGCCTCCCGTTCGGCGGGAGTGAGCAGACTATCCCACGACTTCATTTATTCGCCCTTGATGTCAACGGTGATGTTTTTAGCCATAAGCCCGCACAACGCGCTCATGGCACGCTGGTAGGCGAGGTCGCTACGTTCCCGCGTCTGCGCCTTCCACTCGGAAAACTTATCAGCTGGACTCATAAGCGATTCGACCAGTGGGAAGATAATTTTTTTGGCGGTTTCCAAAGTCTCACGGTTCGCAACGCCAGCGCTCAGCTTGTCGATAGTCTCAGCATTATCCAATATGGTGAGCGTATCCTTCGAGCCGAGCGGACGCATGGTGTACACAGTGCCGTCAAGCTTCACGGTGAGGGTACGGAACGCTTCTCTGGTGTCGATGCTCAAAACCGGGGTAGTCATTATTGCTCCAATCGGGTGATATCATGAATCATGTTGCTTTTCTCGGAACCTTTCCCTCCTGCGCCCGCCACCACAATTCTGGTAGCGGGCGTTACTTATGCTCACTTACTTGACGTTGAAGTTAACCACGGTCTGAACGCTGCCGCTCTTGAACGTGACGGTACCAGTACCGGCCTGCTTGAACTGAATATCCCAAGTGCCATCCCCGTTGTCCGTGGCTGTAGCCTTACTGGTTTCGTCCACGGTGGCGGTGATGCTGCCAGTGGCACCGTTCGGGGAGGCCACCACATTCACAGTCACATGATCGCCGACACTGCCCGAGATGTTCGTCGGGGACGCGGTAAGCGCTGTGATCTGAACGTTATCCGTCTTGATAGTGCCGGAATCTTCGTCGTAATACGACGGGTTATCAAGATCAAGCTCGCCCATGACCACGGCACCGTTCGCACCGGAGGTCATAGAACCGGAAAGCGTGACCACAAACGGGTCGGACAGGCTCACTTTGAACTCGCCGCCAGCGCTGATTAGCGCTTGCGGAATACGGAAGTCCTGCGCCGACGAATGACCATCACACACGTTATGAATGATGATGTCCCTCGGGGTGTTGGAAACGCATTCGTTGCCACCGAAACGCACCTGACCCGTCTCGGCCATCGAACCGGAGATAACACGCTTGAACTTCGCATTATGATACAGTTCGGGGAACAGCATGCCGAGGAATCGAACGCTCGGACAAATAATGTTCAGCTCGAAACTCATTTCATCATAGGAACCGTTCGGCACGTTGATGGTGCCGGACTGCGAAGCAACCTCGGTAGTGCCGGGAGTCAAGGTGATAGTGCCCACTTCATCCTGCACGTAGTCGGGGCTGATTACGAGGTCGTCAATGTATACGGTCTTTTTGCCAATCAGTGGGTAGGAGGCCATTTCAATGTCCTTTCGTCGGACGGGACTGCACACGCGCGACTTAATGGACGGTTCTATTCTACCGTTTCGTTGGAGAGCTTGTAGTCAACGTTGAATCGGATGCTTTTCACCCATCGGCCTTCCCCGTCGATGGCGTCCATGTCGATGGCGGTCGCCGGATGCACACGGATTGATACAAAGTCAATATCAGCGATGGGGTTGCAGGTCAGTTGGCAATAGTCATGCAGACGATTGTTGATGAAGTGCAGGAGGCGGAGCATCAACTTTCCTTGCTCGATCACGTCGAAGTATCGGCTGCTGACTGTGAGCTGATCCGTGTACAGGTCGCCGTTGATGTCCACGGTGTTCGCGTTGACCCAGATGCCCTCGGCGTTCGTTACGCTACCCGTGTCCAATACTGGACTAGTTCCGAAGAACAGGGTCTTGCCGTAAGTGCCGAAACCCTCGTTTTGTAGGGTCATGCACATGGCCAGATCAATCATGATGTCGCTCCTATCCTAGATCGAAGTACGATTTCACACGGCTAGCTGCGGTGTTCCGCGCCCGCTGGAGGTAACGTACCGTGTTCGGATGCAACCGGTTCGTATGTTCGCGGATACGCGCGTAAGGAACACGGCCATTGCCGAACGTGATACGCCACTTGAGCGTGGAAACTTGTTGGAAACGGCCACTGTTACGCAAAGCGCCGGTAAGTACGGGAGCATTCTGACGGGCCATCTTGAGAATGTCGGTCATCATTCTCACGCCGCCCTTGTTCAACTGTTGGGTGGAGAGCTTACGCGCCCAATCAGCGGACAACTGTAACCGGTAGCTCATATGCTGTCCCTTCCATACGGTGTTCCAGTTACGGTGATGAACCGGGTTTCGCCCATCGTCATGTCATCGCCACGACTCGCGTCGGTTATCTGGTATACGCGCCCGTTCTCCATCTCCAGCATAAGGTCGGGCAGAAGCTCGATATCCTGCACATAGGCGAATGGGAGTGTACTGGGGTCGATATGGAAGCTTCGGGAGCCGATACGCGAACCGTATTCGGTGGGCTGGTCGGTTTGTGTGGTGCGTTTTACGATCACACGTAATACGGCGATTAGCTCGTTTGGTAGTCCGGGTGCAGTGTACCGCCAGAGCTTCGCAGTCTCCACTTGTTCTGGGAACAGTCGGAACGGGTCACAGAGCGTTGCCATAAGCGTAGTCACCCCCCACGTAATCCTGAGCGTTGAGCCACCACGGCAGATTATGGTGTTTGCGAGGCATGGAGAGGATGCCACCGGTCTGAGTGCCGTTTTGGCATAGGCTCCATTGGTTGATAAGAGACTGGTACGGGGTCAACGCACGTTCCATAGCCGTCTCGTTGATCGTTGCGTAGCTCACGCTCACATCCTCAATGCTCTTAGACGTGATACGGTCGGTCTGGTCAAGAACGCTCTGATCAGCCTCGATGATCGCAGCCAATACCGAAGATAATGGGACTGGGAGCTTAGCGAACCCGTGCGTTCCGGTCACGGTCACTACCGTACCGACATTAAGACTTTCATCGATGGTCAGACAGTTCGCGTACTTGGTTTCGGGCGTCCAACCGTCGCCCATATCATAGTCCGCTTGGAAATAGAGTTTCACACCGTCGGTGGTCTGCACGTTGGTCACTTCCGAATACCATTCCGGTAATGCGACTTGGCTGCCATCCCCTACAACGATTCCCACGTAATCATCCGTAATCTGGAATAATGATTTTTGGCATAGAATGTTGGCGAGGTCTGCGAGCGCGGCATCCTTCCACCGCGCGTAGACAGCTTCTCCCACTTTGTTGATTACGCTTGCGTCGATGTCCATGATCGCTCCTTCCGAAAATAAGTTAGGCCCTACCTCCCATTGTAGGAGATAGGGCCTTTGCGGTGCAGTCCCGCTACCTTTTATGATAGCCGGTCAGGAGGACGCCATCAAACCAGCGGCAATCAGAGCGTTCACCACCTGCGCTACCGTGCCGGACGTCGGGTCAACGTGAGCGGCCTTACCGATAGGCTGACCATTTTCGTTCACGAAGTTGATGACCTTAACCGTGTTCACGTTGTCTTCGGGCAGCGGTTTGCCGCCGACCCGAGCGTACATTTCAGCGTTCATCATCACTTACCCTTCGGCTTAATAACCACGGCGGACTTCTCAGCGTCCAAACCGCCACCAGCATAAATCTCCTGAAGATACTCGTTGGTGTTCGTGGACAATGCGAAGTTAGTGAACGCTTCAATGGACGTATCGCCAACCACCGCGTAATGGGAGGCAGACATGATAACGCCCATAGTGGTGGTGTCATCCGTGTCAGTCCACCATTCCGGGGTGATGATCTGGTTAACGCCGAGAGCGCGGGCCAGAGTATCGTCACCGCCGAGAGCGATGTACGTGTTGCCGTTCGCGTTCGCGGACACCAGCAGGTCAGCGACAGTGTCAGCATTGCAAAGCAGCACCTTGTTGCCCTGCGCTCGCACCATGTGGGAGGCGCGCACGAAGTCCATCAGCGGGGCAGCATCCGTCATGGTGTAGGAGAGCGCGAAACGGTTGCCCTTCCAATCGGACGAGTCGTCTTCCGCGTCAGTCACCACGCTACGGAAGTGAGCCATATCCGTGTATCCGCCGAGCGTGATCTGACGTTCGATGGTCTGGACGATGTAGTTCGGGAGTTCCTGAAGTACGTAGCGGAGCAGGACGCCCGGACGCTGGGTGCGGCGAATATCGCCCTTGTTCAGGGTGATGTACTTGTAGGTGTAGTCGGCCTGAAGTTCACGCTTCACGAACGAAAGCACCTGTTCCTTCTTCTTCGTGCCGTAGCTGGCTACCGGGTAGCCGTGGGCGCGGGTCTGCTCGGTCAGACCGGAAATGTTGCCGCCGATGGTCAGGCGGTCAAGACCGGTTTTGCGTAGCAGGTTCCACAAGCCGGAACCGCGATTGTTCAAACCGTCCGAGATAGTGGTGATGGCTTCGGTCGGAATGAACTTGTTCACGTTGTCAGCGTTCACGCCGAACGACGCGGTATCCGACATGTTACGGTTCACAGTGTCAGCCCACTCACGATGGAACGCTTCGACACCCTTGTTGTCGGTATCAATCAGGGCACGCTCGAACGCGATCATGGCGTCATCGGAGTCAAGCCACGTCTTACGGTCGTGGGAGAACGTCACGGTACCCGACTGGTGTGCCGCATGATTCGCCTTGTTGATGATGATGGTCTGGCGGCCGCTGGAAGTCTGCACTGGTTCCTCCGGTGCCGGGGTGGTTCCATCATTGTTTGATTCGGACTGTTCGCCGATGGCTTCGGTGATGTCATCGAGAGCGCCCTGCATGATGTCACCGATGGACGTGGTGAGCTGCTCCGCCTCGTCAGGCGTGAGCTTGAACTGGGCGATGGTACGCGCCAGCTTCTTCAGGAGTTCCGGGTTCATGGTGTCTCCATTCTGGTTGTTGCGGCTGTTGATTGCGGTGAAAGCGGCCCGTGGGTCGGCACCACGATAGACGACGCTGATTTCCAGTAGTTCGCCATCGTGGATGATACCGTCCTTGCCGGGACGCTTGTTGAATTCAACGGTGATGCTGAAACTGTTGGTCAGGCATCCGTCTGCTGCAAGCTGGCGGATACGTTCGCCTTGATCTACCTCGCTGAGTTTCGCTTCGGCCATTAGTCCGGCGTCGGTCATCCACAGTCGGGTGATTGCGCCCGCTTGGCATTCGATGCTAGGCATGTGGTCGATCAGCAACGGTAGCGATAGTTTGTCGGACTCGGTGAGGTCGGACACCAGTTTCAGAGTGCCGTCGATTAACGGCGCTTTCAGTGTCTTCAGGTCTACGGTGAGTCCGTCGCACATCACTTTGCCGCTGTTGGCGAGGAATGTGAGGGTACGACCATTGGTTTCTGGGGCACCGCTGTTTGCGAAGCTCTTACGAGTCTTCATCTTGGCCCTTTCAATAGGTAGTGGTGCGGTCGAACGTCCTTAATGGGCTTAATTGTTCTATCCCCCATAGTAGCACGATGCGGTACGTGTCCAATCCTTTGCAGTTCGGGCACTTCAATGTAACCGTGGTGTCGCGGGCGCAGGAGCCTAGGTAGCGTCCGCAACGTTTGCAATGAATGTCATACGTCATGATTCGACCACCTCGTAATCCTCGTAGCAACGGCAGTTGGGATGTCCGTTCGGGGTTTGCATACTCTCGAAACTGTTCACATAGGTTCTGTCCCCGATCTCGACGCTTGCGTTCTCCGCCAGATACGTGTCATCCAATGCGATTCGAGTGCCTTCCATGTGATTGCAGAACTCGCAGACTTTTTCGTCGCCGCTGGTACGCCACACCTTGGCTAGTCGGACGCCGAGCGTCTCACTGAGGTTGCGGGCGCTGTACAAGCTGCCGAGCCTCTGCGATTGCACCGTCTCGCAGCGGGCAATCAGTTCGGCGTGATCGTTGCCTAATTGTTCGAGACGGTCGCGCAGCTGTTCGGCGTCCCACTGTTCCACGTCGGCCCGGTTCAGTAACTCTAGGACGTTGCTTGTGATGGTCTTGCTGGTGGACTTGGCGATGCTCCGCAAGTGTTCCACGTATGCTTCACGCACGGTGTCTGGGAGTTCAGTCCAGAAGTAGAGTTTCCGCCAATCATCCGCAGTGTATCCTTCGATATCCACGGCGATGGAGCTTTCGGGGTGGAGTTCCGCCCACATGGTGATGACCTGTTCCAATTCGTAGCCGGTACGACGGGCGTAGGCGGCGAGGTTGGCCATCAAGTCGTCTTCCACGTCGTTTACCCACTGTTCTCCGATGGCTTCCAGATCGTCGCGCAAACCGTTTTGGGATCGGCGGGCCATTCGGATGATTCTGTTCACGTAGGTTCGTGTGGCGGGGAGGATACGGTTTTCGGTTGCTGTTTCCTGCGGTTTGATATTCCTCGCATATCTTTTCGCGGCTATTGGGATAGTCAGGGTCGGAGACTGCTGGTGCAGGTCAAGACGCTTATACGCTTCGGGGAGTCCGAGCGCGTCCACGGCTGATTCCAGACTGGCCCCCATGTTCACAAGCTGGGCCAGCGAGTCGATACGAACCTTCTGCGTGTCCGCCTGTACCTTTTCCACGTCGGTTTGCGACGGCAGGTTGAGATCGAACGTGATGCCGTAGCCGAGTCCGCCGGTGATGCGGTCAAGCTCGAACTGCCATTTATCCCACACCGTCATGCACAGAGGTTTAAGCGTGTTTTCAATGAACGCGCGTTCCGCCTGTTCTGCGTTGGCGTAGGTCTGCCCGTTGTCGATGCCGCGAATAATGTCCGGGACGGCGAGCGCGTTCGACAATCGGTTGTTTACCACGTCGTTCACGGTCTGCAAGTCCAGCGTATCGTTTGCGTTCTGGAACGGTACCCATACGAGTTTGCTGGTGGTGCTGGGCTTATGGGTCATGGGGTCAACCGGGATCATGTTGTACACGATTCCGTTGTTGTTGCCTGCGCCTCGGAACGTGCTTTCGAGCCGGTCGCGGTTACGTTGGAAGTCCTCGGTGTTTTCCGATACGATGCCGAGCATTCCAGCAGGAACGGCGTTGTTGCCGAAGAAGCCACGCTCGTAGTCGGCAATCATATCGTCAACGTTGGCCCATTTTTTCACGGTCATTGCGGGGCTGATGCCGTGCGTCGGATCGTTGGGATGCTGGCTGTAGCTGAGTGCGATGGTTTCATCACGGGAGAATTTGTAGACTCGTTCGCCGTCGCCCAAGTCCATCGTGACGCGGTGATACCAGTCTGAACGGGAGGAATTGTATTGGCGGCTATTCGACGGCAGCAGCGTGTATCCGATGATGTTCGTTGGGGTGATGTCTCCACCGGGGCCGTTCGTCGTCCAGATGAGTACGTCTACATGTGATTGAGTGAGGATGCTGACGGAGATGAGTTTGAGAAACTCCAAACATGAATAAGTGTCGTTGGGCGCGTAGAGTGCGGCCAATGGTGCGGGGGCCTGGTCGATACGCTGGTTGTCCGAGTCAACGGCGTAGGGGATTACCGTGCTGAACCGTTGTGCGATAGCGTTCACGTAGGGGAACACGTTGTCGTAGGTGTCGTGCATGGGGATGGTGTTGCCGCCCATCGGCTGCCAGATGTTCCCGCCCATAGGTGTCGGGGTTGAGCTTGGCGCATGGTTACGGTCGAAAGCGCTCATAAAACCGTCACGGAGATTGTTCAGCAGGCTCACAGTTTCCTCGATTCGTAATAAGACCCTATGTCTAGTCTACCGGGGTGCAGGGCTTAAACCATCAAATTGCAACGTCCCATGATGGGAGTTGGAGCGGCTTGTAGTAGGCGAGAAGAACACTATCGGCCAGATCTGGGCTTCCGGTCTGGTTCTCTGTTTTGTAGTCTTTCTTCCTCTGCACTTCGCGTAGGTTTCTGTTGTTGATTGTCCATTCACGGGTGCTGAGTTCCTGAAACAGTTCGGCTCGGTGTTCCAGACTCGGGTTGATGGTGATTTCCGGAAGCTGTTCAGCGAACTCGAACCATAGTTCCGAACTGACTGCCGGATAGCGGTCTGGGTGCTTGGGTTTGGCTCCGAAGTTGACGCCGTTCACTGGTTGGCTGCGACTGCGGAGAATGTCCGTCACGCCTCCGCCAACGCCGGTATCATCCACGTTGATGATGCTTGGATGATATGTACCGGCAAGAGTAATTATGCGTTCCGATGTTTCCACGAGACTGGTTTTGTTCCAGCTCACGAGATCTACTAGGTGACGTCCTTTTACGATGGCTACGGCGGTTCGGTCGGCTCCGTATCGGGCCACGTCAACGCCGAAGCTTACGCCGCCGTCTGTTTGCGGTTGGCGTTCGGTCGCGTCTGCGAGTTGCTGCCAGCTTATGATCTGGTTGATGGTTTTCTCGTATGGCATTCCTTCCCAGATGTGCGCGAAGTCTGGGTTGTTTCGTGATTCCTCGACCTGCCGTTTGATTTCCTCGGGAAGGATACCGGCCTGTTCCGCGTCACGCCATGTGGTGTGATGGTGGGTGGTGCGCTGTTGGGTGAGCTGGCTGGGGTGGGTGACGAAACGGGTGGTTATCGCATCCTCCGGGGTCAGTGGGTTACGTGTGAAGATGATGGTGCTGCCGTTCTTTCGGATGGTCGGCAGCAGCACGTCTAGGCTGTGGTCGGTGATGAACTGGGCTTCCTCGATCCAGCACCGGTCTACGCCTTCGATTCCTTTCAACGTGCTTTCGGGGTCTTCGTGCAAGCCCTTGAACCAGAACACACTGCCGTTCACATGTGTTATCTGTTCGCGGGTGATGGTGAAACCGGGAAGCTGATAGTGGCTGATGATGTCCGCTAGTAGCTGTTTGACGCTTTCCTGAATGCTGTTCTGGAATTCGCGGGTGCATAGGATGCGGGTTGGGTACATGCTTGCTTCGAGCGCTAGTGCTAGGGCTACGCTGGTGCTTTTTGCGCTCGAACGTCCTCCGCTGTAGTCGTAGTAGCGGTATGGCGGATTGTCACGGTCATGGAGGAAGAACAATAGATCTTCGTATGCTTTGGGGATTACGAGGTTGAATGTTCCGTTTTGTTCCATAATGTGCGCGCGATTCTCAATAGTCTGGTCTTCACCCGAGAGAACCCGAGCCTTATTGAGAATAATAGGCTCGGGTTTGTTCACTTCACCGTGACGTTGATTGTTGGCGGTTCATACATCTGAACCGTCTGGTCAACCTGCTGGCGGGGCATACCCTCGGTACGGTTGGCGATGTCCTGATAGGCGCGGAATGCTTTCTCACCGTCCTTTTTCGATTCAAGAACACGACGAAGGGCGATCTGTTCGGCTTGGGTCAGTTCATCCATGCGCTGTACCCATTCCGCCAGTTCCTCGTTCGTGAGTTCAAGGAATTGCTGAAGGTTGTATTTCACGCTGCCTCGTTTTGTCCATTTACGGCTGCGTTCTTGTGGGCGTTCTTGGAAGCCGCCTTTACCGGTTGGGTTGTTGACGCCTCCGGTGATTCTGCCGTGTGCGTCTCGGGTTACGTTGCTCATACGGGTATTTTATGCTTTCTTGGTTTTAGTTTGTTGTTGTTGGTTGAGGGGGCATGGTGGTTTCTTTAGGCGAGGATGTAGGTTATGAGGAGTTTGAGTAGGGCGATGGTGCCGGTGGTGATGAGTAGGGCGGCTAGGGTGATGAGTAGGATGCCGAGGATGCGGCCTAGCTTGTAGCCGGGTGTGGTGTTGCGGAAGTAGTCGAATTCGTTTGGTTTTTTCATTGGTTTGGTTCCCATGTGATTTTGAGGAGTACGCCGGTGGTGGTGGTGTCGGCGTATCGTTTGTGGCTGGTTACGTCGGTGATCTGGCAGTCGTCATGCCAGATGTGGGTTTCGGTTATGGCGTCGTATAGGGCGCGTTGGAGTTTGTCTATGTCTGGTTTGACGGTTGGGTGTTTTCGTTTGCTTGGGGGAATGGTTTTGGGGCGTGGGAGGTAGAACGTGGTTTCTACTGTAACGTATGCGTCGGGTGGGATGGTTGGTGGTTTGTGGCTTAGGATGGTGTCGCGCACGTGGTTGCGCCACGGGCGTTCCTTTTTGTCCATTGGTATGAGTCGGGTGACGGGTTTGCCGGTGGTGCGGCTCCGGCCGGTGATTGGACGGTATGATCCTTTGCTGGCGGGGATGCCGGGAATGAACAGGCTGAACGAGGATTGTTCGCTGATCATTGGTTGACCTCCGCTTTGAGTTTGAGTGTGCGTAGGATGTCGGCTCGGTTGCTTTGGTGTTTGTAGGCTAGTTGGTCTTGGCCGTCGATAAACTCATCATCGGTCATGTTATCGACGTTCATAGCCACACCTCCCCATTAGTGAACCTGCGGAACAACACAGGGTCGAGCGTCACCATGCCAAGCCATCCATGACCGCCTGCTGAGCGGACACCAGGCGGTATCCGCAGTATGGGCAGGTCACGTAATATGCTCCGACACGTTCTCCGCAATGCGCGCATTCCACATACCTGATCGTCTTGTTCATCTGTCTACCGCCTTCACATTCGTGTCCTCGCTTTGATCTTGAGCAGCCTTTCGTCCCGTCCGACTCAGCATAAAGCCGTCCAAATAGAGCTGTAACAGGCTCACGTACTGTCCGTCGTCGATGTCGTCTTCCGGTTTCGCATACAGTTGAGTGTTCAGAACCGCGACCGGCAGACCTGTATGCTCCTCCTGTTCGATGTGGAAGGGTATTTCCTCCTGGCCGTCTGCGGTCTCGCGGACTGCCACGCCGTAGTCGCCCACCTGGGGCTGATCGGATGGGTCGCTATTGTCCGTGTCCTCGTAGGTGAGGCAGGACGGCATGGAACCACTGTAGCCGAGCATGGAACGGCAGTGGTCGGCTGTCTTTTCGTATGCGCTGATTTGTCCCTGCATGGCACCGTATGCGGCCATGTCATGCTGTATCAGAAGAGCGCTCGCCAATCTCAGTCCATCCGATTCCATCTGTTCGCACCAGTCGATGATCTCGTTGAGCGTCTTGTCTTTCTCGGTGACGTTGGTAGCCATCAGAACACGCCCCATTCGTTATCGGGCATCTGATTCAACGAGTCGGTTCCCGACCACTGGTTGCCGGACTGCTGGTCTTGCTGAGCCTGCTGGTTCTTCGCCTTGAGCATGGCAAGACTGATAGTCGCGTGTTCGATGATGAAGTCGGTGCGCGGCTGGCCTTGATTGTCGGTGCCGGTCTTCCATTTCAGAACGCCATCGACTCGGACTGGTGTGCCCTTGCGTAACATGCGTTCATATGTTTCAGCCAGTCTCATGTCGTACTCGAATATGGTCGCCCACATGGTGTCGTGGTCTACCCATTGCTTCGAGGTTTTGTCCATGTGTCCGCCTGTGGCTGCGACTCGTATAAGCAGGTAAGGGGTGCCGTTGCGGGTCTGTTTGCGTTCGGGGTCTGCCGCCAAACGTGCGAGCGGCAGTGTGATTCTTGGGTCATTCATCGTCGATCGTCTCTCCTACGGGCAGTGGTGTGATGTCTGGGTTGAAGTAGTAGCGGTGGCCTACCTTGATGTAAGGCAGTCGTTTCTCACGGCAGTATCTGCGTACCGTCTGCACGTTGAGGTGCCAGCGTTCCGCGTACTGCTCCACCGTTACGGTGTAGTCTTTAGCGTTCATGGTTCTAATATACATTATATTGTTCCAGATTGCAAATGGTGTCGTTGTAATATATAATAATAAATATGCACACAAAAATAACGTGCGAATAAAAGTCAAATATGGTCAAATAAAGTAAGCGCCTCCCCGAGAGAGTGGAAGAGAGGCGCTGATAGAAAGGTGGAGTATGTCCGATACAAGTATAACACAGAACTCGGGTTTCTCGATGCTGCCGAATTGGGCTGTGGATGATGACCGGTTGTGCGGCTACGACCTGCTGGTGTACATGGCGCTGATACGCCACGCCGACAACACCGGTATCTGCTGGCCGAGCTTGGAGAGGCTGGCGAAGATCGCGCGTTGCTCACAGCCCACGGTATCCAAGAGCCTCAACAGGCTGGAGCAACTGGGGTACATCCGTAGGGTCAAGTCCGATGGTAGGGCCAACCGGTATCACGTTTCAGTGTGGAAGACGACCCCAAAACATGGTTATGACCCTGCGCCGACCCCAAAACATGGTTATGACCCTGCGCCGACCCCAAAACCTGCTTTTGACCCCTCAAAACCTGCTTTTGACCTACCCCAAAACGAGGTTTTGACTAACAATACCCATAAGAACAAAACCAAAGAACAATACTCGCGCGAAGAAGAAAAAATCACAGTCTCCTGCCATTCGGTGGATACGCTCAAGGCGCTTATGGAGTTGTGGCCGAAGAAGTGTAGGGTCTCGAACGAATTCATCAGATATTTCAATCAGGCGTTCGATGAGGTCGGTGCCGACGCGCTTATGAGGGCGGCGAAACGCTTCGTGGAGTCCTGTGAGGGTACGCCGTTGCAGTACGTGCGGACTCTGCCCGTGTGGTTGGCAAACGCGGTTAATTGGAGGGTTCGGAAGCAGGATCAGCGGAGCGAAGCGCAGTTGTCGGATTGGATGGCTCGGAGGCTTCCCGATTCCATGTCTGCGGACGTGGAGACGGTTCTGCGTGCGAGGCGTGCGTATTGGGGTGCCATCGGTGGCGTGGAGGCTCTGGAACGTGAGTTCTTCCCGGACGACGCTAAGAATGGTGGCAATTTGCCACAGAACTAACAGTATGATATAATATATATATCACACATGGAAAGGATGCATATGAAAATCTACACAAACCGATACCGCGACTTCACCCCGAAGCAAGGCATACCGGTACGCATAACGTACGGTTATCCACGATGGCGACTACCATACGACATCGCAGCATCAGCGAAAACGGTGACGCCGGGACGATGGTTCATGGAAGGAACCGACGAAGAATTCACCGAACGGTATCGTTCCATGCTGGACTCGCACGGTGTCGCTCGCATCAGAACGGAACTTGAGACAATATCGCAACTCAACGGCAGCAAAGACATCGTGCTTCTGTGCTTCGACGATGTAAGCAAAGGCTTGTGCCACCGAACGATTTTCGCCCAATGGTGGCAGGAAAAGACAGGTGAAGAAGTCAAGGAATTACAAAAAGGTTTGGAGGCCGACCAAAATGTGCTATTCTGATTACTGTTGCTATTCCGCCCCTAGCTCACCGGATAGAGCGCCTTGTCTCGAACAGGGAGGCACCAAGTTCGACTCTTGGGGGGCGGTCTGATGGCAGGTTTCAACTCACCGTCCATCCTGTTCCTCAACACATGGGACAAACCCGAACGTGATTGGAACGGGAATCTGTTTAGGCAGGCGCTCGCATCAGGGTATACGAGATACGTCGAACTGTACGCCGGAGCCTTCGCCAACTGCATGGTTGCCGTGGAGAACGGATGGAAACCGGAGCAGATCGAAGCGTGCGACGTGTGGGCGTACACAGCAGCGCTCGGATATGCGTACAGCGGGACGCCTCTCACCGAAATGCAGGCAACGGTTGATGGTTCACCACTACCTCTCTCAGGAAACGCTGCGGACGATGCGGCTGCCGTAATCATGGCGCAATATCGTATGCGGCTCAGCAAACACGAAGATGTCGATTACTATCGTGAACTTTTGGCTGATCTTGACATCAACGATTCGGAACACGTCGGACAGCTGCGGGAGCGAATCGCGTCGAATATGGTCAGATTGGCGGGTGTGAAATACGAGGCCACTGACCCGATGAAGTACGCGGAACGCATCATGGATGATCCGCACACCATCGTGTTCGCCAATCCTCCTACGTATCCGGGAGCTTATGAAAAGTTCTTCGATACCGGGGGTAGATTCCAATGGGCGGAACCTGAATACAACGTGTTCAACGCTCCCGTCGATATTCCCAAGCTCTGCAAACTGTTCGATGGATGTAAGGCGCTGCTGATATGCCAACAGCAGCAAACGCCCGGGAACGCCGCAACTGATAGCCCGGTATACGCTAGGCGCTTGGGTCTGGACAGTGTGATTTACATGAATTCCAACCGTCCGGACGAGATCAAACGTCTTGTAGGCGGGAATATGGTTACTGTGGCTGCGTCGAAATCGGCGGAGATACCGATACCGATATTGCCCAGAGATCATCGGATTACCGAACGTTCCAAAATAGAGATTGTACCGTTGCGTGACAGCGTGGCCCAAGACTCGTATCTGCAAGTGATGCGGCATCGGATATCGGGAAGCGTAAGTCCGATGTGTGTTCTCGTACTAATCGACGGTTACGTTGCCGGGATCATCGGATATGGTTTGCCGAACTTTATGTACACGACTCGATATGCGGTATTGCGTCAAGCGTTCGGGGTATCACACGAACGGTATCGGCTTACGAAGCTGGTCACGATGATAGCGTTGCGTCGTTCCACGTTCCAGCTCTGCGCTACGCCCAAGTCGCAGCTCATCGTTGATGCATGCGATCAGCTGGCAACCGTTGAGTACACGCGCTACCCAGAGGCGAAGGGACTTCGCGGCCTGATGAAACTGGATAGACGCGAGCGCAAGAACGGACAGTACCAATTGCAGTATAAGAGCGAATGGCACGACGAGATCGGCTTAAGGAATATTCTCGGACAGTTCCTAGCCAAGGAGAACAGGAGGAAATAATGTCTGACATCGACACGTCGCAAGAAATGACCATAGCCGACGGTTTGGTAATCAAGTGGGTTGATGTGGTCAATCTCAAGGAACAAGACCTGAACGCGCAGGTCATGGAACCGCGTAAGTTCGACGCTCTGACACAGAACATCAAGCTACGTGGGATGCTGGAGTCATTGCCGTACTGTTCGCAACCGAACGGAGAAGGGCCGATAAGTATTGTTTCGGGCCATCATCGTACAAGAGCCGCCGCCCGCGCCGGTATACAACGTATCCCGGTCATTGTGGACACGAAACCTATGACTCGTTCAACCATCACTGCGAAACAGATCGCCGCCAACGAACTCACCGGCCACGCCGACGAGAAACTACTGGCGCAGTTGGTCACGCAGATGGACAACGTAGACGACTTGTTGCTGAGCGGACTCGATCAGGACAGTCTACCGCACGTCGAACCGCAGCAGGTCAATCTTAACGGGTTGAATGTGAAGTACGAGTATAAGAACGTGGAGTTTTTGTTTCTGACCCGTGAGTACGATGAACTTGAACAGTTCGTGGATGATTGCAACGCGGACTTGCTCGGGTTGGTTCCTATGGAATTGTACGACGAGTTCGTTCATCAGGTGACAGCGTTCGCTTCACGTAATGGAATCAAGAATATGGCTGCTGCGGTTTCCAAGATCATCGAGATAGCAAGGAAAGACGCCGAAGAAGAGTGATTACAGGCCGGGCGAGTCCCGGCCTTTTTGTTTGCATCACAAGACACAATGTGATATAATAAATATATCAAGCAATAAGGCTTGATCTATTCCATAAACAAGGAGTATCGAAATGCGTGATGAAAACACTTTCGCAACGGCATACCGTTCCGATCTGCGGGATGAAATCGTTGAAACCCTCAAGGATTATGCGGACGGCATTACGCCGACCTACCAATGGTGCTTGGACCAGTATGACGACGTTGAGCTTCCAGTTACCGGCAACGATAACGGTTCATGGACATGCAACACGGCCAAGTCAATCGAAAACATTAATGGCGTCATGTTCTCAGATGACTGGGATGGGTTCGTCGCCAGCGATTACGCTTACGACGCACCCCTTGATAATCCTGAAAAACTTGAGGTTTTCTATCGTACTTGGCTGTTCTCCGAAGAGTTTGACAATGCAGTTTCCGAACTGCTTGCAGAGTGAGGCGTGAGGGGAACGTAAGTAGTCTCCCTACATTCCGGGCTTTCGGGCGTGAGCCTACCAATCACGCCCATCAATCACCATCGATCATCAAGGAAAGGAAAACATCATGGTGGTATTAGTTGACAACAACAAGGCAATGGAAATCTCCATCCGTGAGTGGGATGAGGAGAACACACAGTATGGGCCCGACTGGGCGGCCGACTTCTTCGATGTCGGCTCGTTGCCGCAGATACCGAATCTAAGCGACTATACGGACGCCGATCTTGCGGAACTTGGGCTTCCGAAGCGTACCGTAATCCAGCTTGATGATGTGGTAGAACCGTCCGGCCGCTTTATTGACGGTATCGGTACATTTGGCGGGGATGATGACGGCTACGTGGTTGATGACGTCGATTACTGCGTCGAACAGGCAAACGACATGTTGGCCGGTGTGGGAGACTTTGCGGGAGACCCTCAGCCGAATCAGGTTGTTGATGTGACTGAACTTGACCGTAGTGCATACCCGAAGCTGTGACCGCCGAAAACGCAGAAAAGCCCTTCCTCAGCAGTGTTGAGAAATACAGACATCAGTTTGTAATATCACACAACATGTGCTATAATGGATATATCAGGCAAACAGCCTGATCTTATACCCCAAGGAGGTCCACAATGAA
>OIWK01000846.1_pt1 | contig 31934 bp, 27 predicted proteins | sample 1587401 | NCBI WGS metagenome assembly OIWK01 (sample SAMEA3888911, study PRJEB22519) | human gut metagenome | biome: human gut; feature: human-associated habitat; material: faeces | place: Denmark | collected 2009 | reverse complement strand
CAGAATAATATCTATAGCCACTTACTGTAGTATGATGCGGATGAAGTTTTCCATTTGCATCCCAATTTCGTAATGTCTGAGCAGATACGCCTATAATTTTTGAAAATTCGTGTATAGAATAATATTTACTCAAAGTATCAACTCCTTTCAATAATATTCTAGTCTAATATCTTATAAAACTCAATATCTACTTATATGATTTTATAATTTATCTTTAACTGTTAATGACCTCCTGTTCTCCAATGGAAGCTTCCAACTGTTGCTTTTCAAACATATCTTTATAAATACCATTTTTCTGAATCAGTTCGGTGTGTGTTCCAAGCTCTTTCATTTCCCCGTTTTCAAGTACCATGATCAGATCGGCATGCTGTACCGTGGAAATTCGGTGTGCGATCAGGATTGTTGTTTTTCCTTTACGATCGTCCCTGAGATTATGTAGGATATGTTCTTCTGTATCGGTGTCGACAGCGGAAAGGGAGTCATCAAGGATCAGGATCGGTGCATTTTTTATCAGGGCGCGGGCGATGGAGCTGCGCTGTTTCTGACCGCCGGAAAGCGTAACGCCACGTTCGCCGACGATCGTATCATAGTTGTCCGGAAAATTTGCAATATTATCGTGAATGCAGGCTGATTTTGCTGCGGCGATAATACGGCTCATATCCTGTGATTTTGTACCGAATGCAATATTTGCTTTCAGAGTATCGGAAAAAAGAAAATTATCCTGTGGTACATAAGCAATATTTTCACGCAGAGTTTTCAGCGGAATTGTGTTGATATCATGGTCATCCAGATAAATCATGCCTGGCTCGGTGTTGTAAAGCCGGAGCAGGAGATTGACCAGAGTGGACTTTCCGTTTCCGGTGCGCCCGATGATGGCAAGGGTTGTCCCGGATGGGATGTCCAGATTGATATCATGCAGTACCGGAGAAGTATTTCCAAGGTGCGTAAAGGTCAGGTGATCAAAACGGATATCCCCGTGCAGGGTATCTAAAGTTGTGACAGAAGCAGTATCTTTTACATTTGTCTGTGCTTCCAGGATTTCCTGTACACGGCGGATGGATGCAGTTCCCTGGGAAAACATGACGGCAGCTTCCGAACAGGCGAGCATCGGCCATACCAGCATATTGACATACTGATTGAAAGCTACGAAGCGTCCGAGTGTAATCTGTCCGATCAGGGCGAGGTATCCACCATAAAGGAGTGAGGCAAGACTGGAAAATCCGATGATCACATCCAGAAGCGGGATCAGGATGGCTTCCAGCTTTGCGATGCGCATACTTTTATCCATGGTATCCTGGTTCTTTTTGGAAAAAGAAAGGATTTCTGCCTGCTTGCGAACAAAGGCCTTGATCACACGGATCCCGGAGAAGCTTTCCTGTACAAAGTCGGCAAGATTGGAAACACTGTCCTGACGTTCGGTGTAGAGGTCATCCAGTACCTTTCCGTAATGCATATAGCCGAGGCAGATGATGACCATCGGGATCAGTGCCAGAAGGGTCAGTTTTATATTGACATAATACATCATCTGGCAGACGACCAGGAGCGTCATGACTACGGAATCAAAGATGCAGATGACAGCAGGACCAAGTGCCATGCGGACCGCATTTAAGTCACTGGTAAACCGGGTCATCAGATCACCTGTTTTGTGGCTGTTGTAGTATTCCACATCCATAGTTTCCAGATGGGAAAACATTTCATTACGCAGTTCACGCTCGATAATACGTGCGGTTCCAAAAAGAAAATAACGCCACAAAAAACGGCCGACTGCAAGCAGAAGACCAATCAGAAAGATCCCAAGAAGACAGGTACGAATGGAACTCCAGGTAATGCTGCGCGCGGTAAGACCATCGGTAATGATACCGGTAAGTTTTGGAATAAATACACTTGCCGCATCTACAGCAAAAAGAGTAAGGATTCCGGCAATATAGCGATATTTGTATCGTCTGACATATTGCATGATAAAGGGCAGTGGTTTCATATCAATGCCTCCTGAAAATGATAATTTTTTTCTATATAAACTATTATAGAGGATAGAATCTGGGGTGTCAAAGATTCCGTCAAATAAACGGGAAATACTTTGTGAAACAGGGGAAATTTCGTGAAAACGACAATTGCAATTTAAGATACATTTTTCTATAATGACGAAAGGTAAAATGTTAATAAGATAAACAGAGGGAATATATGAAAACATTACAGAAAGATTTGACGACCGGGAATCCGGGAAAAATTATTTTTAATTTCACACTGCCGATCTTCATTGGAAATGTATTTCAGCAGTTCTACAGTATGGCAGATACGATTATCGTAGGAAAGTTCGTGGGAACCAAAGCACTTGCGGCTGTTGGAAGTACGGGAACGATCATGTTTCTGATCAATGGATTTATTCTGGGAATGACGGCAGGATTTACCGTACTTACGGCACAGAAATTTGGCGCGGGTGATATGAAAGCAATGCGCAAGACTGTAGGAAATGCCGCGATTCTGGCGATTATTATGTCTCTTATTATGACTGTGCTTGGAATGATGGCAATGAAACCGCTTCTTGGGATTATGAAGACACCGGATGATATTTTCAAGGATGCCTATGCGTATATTATGGTAATCTGTGGTGGAATTGCGGCGCAGATGCTATATAACTTTTTATCCAGTGTCTTGCGGGCACTTGGTAACAGCAAGGTTCCGCTATATTTCCTGATTCTTGCGGCGTTGCTCAACATTGTGCTGGATATGGTATTTATCATTGCATTTCACATGGGCGCAGCCGGTGCGGCATGGGCGACCGTGATTTCACAGGGGATTTCGGGAATCCTGTGTCTGGTATATATTGTGAAGGCGGTTCCGATCCTGCATTTACATAAGGAGGACTGGCGTCCGAGCGGACATCTGCTGAAGATCCAGCTTGCAGTCGGAATCCCGATGGCTCTTCAATATTCGATCACAGCGATCGGAACCATGATGGTACAGACTGCCCTGAATCTGCTTGGCTCCACACAGGTAGCAGCATTTACCGCAGCGAATAAGATCGAGCAGATCGTGACGCAGGCATATGTTGCGATGGGAACCACGATGGCAACCTATTGCGCACAGAATATTGGAGCGGGTAAGATCAAAAGGATCCGTCAGGGATTTAAGTCAATTACGATCATGGGAAGTATCTATTCAGTCGTAGTTGCGGCGATCATTATGACAGTTGGGAAATATATGACGTATCTGTTCCTGTCTGGGGATCTGACAGAAATTATGCATTCCGTGGATATTTACCTGAAATGCGTCGGTACTTTCTTTATTCCGCTTACCGTTGTAAATGTTTACCGGAATGGAATCCAGGGAATGGGATATGGACTGCTCCCGATGATGGCTGGTGTGGCTGAGTTGGTTGGCAGGGGCGTTGTTGCCATGATCGCGGCAGGGCAGAAGAGTTACTTTGGAGTATGCATGGCAAGTCCGGCGGCATGGATCCTGGCAAGTGCGTTGCTGATCGTGATGTATTATTATGTGATCCATCAGAATGAGAAGCGGTTTGCGAAGTATGCGGATGAGGAATAGAAAAGTTTTCTTTATAAAGCAAACGGAATGAATAACAGCTCCGGCGAATATACTTTTTAGTAAAGTGGTTCGCCAGGAGCTGTTTTTATGCGCCTTTTTTTATACATATCTGACTTTATAGTCCCTTTTATGATTTTGTCCATTCTTATATATGGAATTTTTGCAGGAGTGAATGTATATGATACTTTTATTCAGGGAGCAAAGCGGGGATTTTGGACGGTCGTGCGGCTGATGCCGACGTTGATCGGATTGATGGCGGCAGTGGGGATTTTGCGTGCATCGGGTTTTCTGGAATTTATATCGGAAATAATTGGAAATGTGACGGAGCAGATTGGATTTCCGGGGGCATTGGTTCCGCTTACGATTGTGAAAATGTTTTCGTCCTCTGCAGCAACGGGATTATTGCTTGATATCTACAAGGAATTTGGAACGGATTCGAGAAACGGAATGATCGCTTCAATTTCGATGGCGTGTACGGAAACGATTTTCTATACGATGTCTGTGTATTTTATGTCAGCAAAGGTGAAAAAAACCAGGTATACTCTTGCCGGAGCACTTATTGCAACATTTGCAGGACTTGCAGCGAGTGTGTGGCTGGCAGCACTTGTATAAATAAAAGTTGTATATAAAAATTATCGAATGTTGTATTCAGATTTTTTTGAAAAATGTATATATCGCACAATAAAAATGACTACAATTAACAAAAAATGTGCAAAATCTTGACAAAGAATGGAGAGAAACATAGAATATAGTCTATAGATGGTTCGAATCCAATTTTTATACGAAAAGGAGCAAAACATGAACGCAGCAGAAATTATTAAAAAAGATTTGGATGCAATTTATATTGGAAATCTGAGCACGGTAGATGACAATCTTACACTCCCGGAGAATGGAAAATACGGTGCTCAATTTACCTGGGAGACAGGGGAAGAAAGATTTATTGACAATACAGGAAAGGTACATCGTCCGCTGCATGGCATGGGAAACCGTAAAGTTACACTGACGGTTACCGCAACATATGAAGGACGTAGTGAGTCAAGAGAATATGTGGCGACCATATTGCAGGAAGCAAAAGAAAATATCGTAAAAGAAGTACGTAAAGTCGTTCTTAATGCACTGGTCGGTGAAGAAGCACATCTTCCGTCTGTTGTGATCGTATATACAGAAGATGGACGCCGCATGACAATGCCGGTGAAATGGAATACATATGAGCCGGCAAAAGAAGAGACAGTGGTTGCAGTTGCAGGTGTGATCGATGGAACAGAAAAGGAAGCATCTGCAGAGATCCATTATAAAAAGGAAATAGTACCAGTAAAGGGACCGGAGAAAAAAGTGGGTTATTTTCCACTTGGACAGGTTCGGTTGAAAGAAGGAACTCTTTATTATAAATACCAGAAGCTGATGGAAGAATATCTTCTTGGAATTGACGATGACCAGATGCTTTATAATTTCCGCAAAGCGACCGGACTGGATACAAAAGGGGCACCTCCGATGACCGGTTGGGATGAGGAAAGCTGTAAACTGAAAGGGCACACGACAGGACATTATCTGTCAGGTATTGCACTTGCATTTGCAGCAACCGGCAATCCAAAATTTTTAGATAAAGTCAATTACATGGTAGCAGAGCTGAAAAAGTGCCAGGATGCATTTGCGGCAACCGGCAAATATCACAGAGGATTTTTAAGTGCATACTCAGAGGAACAGTTCGATCTTCTGGAAGTATATACCAAGTATCCGGAAATCTGGGCTCCGTATTATACTTTGGATAAGATTATGTCTGGATTATATGATTGTCATGTACTTGCTGGAAATGAGACGGCAAAAGAGATCTTGGACTTGATGGGAGACTGGGTATATGACAGACTTTCCCGTCTGCCAAAAGAAACACTGGATAAAATGTGGGCAATGTATATTGCAGGTGAGTTTGGTGGTATGCTTGGAACAATGGTAAAAGTCTATGAGCTGACCGGAAAAGAAAATCATCTGAAGGCTGCAAAACTTTTTGAAAATGAAAAGTTATTCTATCCGATGGAAGAAGAATGCGATACATTGGAGGATATGCATGCAAACCAGCATATTCCGCAGATTATCGGTGCAATGGATCTGTATCGGGCAACTGGTGATGCGATTTATTGGGAAATCGGAAAGAATTTCTGGAATATCGTGACTGGTGGACATACATATTGTATCGGTGGGGTTGGTGAGACTGAGATGTTCCATCGTGCAAATACAACGTGTTCTTATCTTACGGATAAGGCTGCTGAAAGCTGTGCAAGTTATAATATGCTGCGCCTGACCAGTCAGTTATTTGAATATACGCGAAGCGGCAATCTGATGGATTATTATGATAATACGCTGAGAAATCATATCCTGACATCAAGTAGTCATAAATGTGATGGTGGAACGACTTATTTTCTTCCACTTGGTCCGGGTGGCAGAAAAGAATTCTTCCTTTCAGAGAATTCCTGCTGTCATGGAACCGGTATGGAGAGCAGATTCCGCTATATGGAAAATATTTATGCGCAGGATGAAGATGCGCTTTACATTAACCTTCTTGTAGATTCCGTGCTGACGGACGAAAATGGAAAAACGATGATCGAACTTCAGAGTGTGGATGAAGAAGGTGTAATGGAAATACGTTGCCAAAAGGATCAGAAAAAAGTTCTTAAAATCCATATTCCGGCATGGGGACAGAAGGATTTTAACGTGTCTGTAAATGGAAAAGTTCTTGCAGATACAGCACTTCATGATGGTTATATGGTAATTGATGCAGATCCGAAAGCCGGAGATGTGATCCGACTGGAACTTCCGATGGAATTCCGTGTGTTGGATAACAAGTCTGATGCGGCATTTGTCAATCTTGCATATGGGCCATATATTCTTGCGGCACTTTCAGAGGAAAAAGAATTCCTTACAGCACCGGCAGTAGAAGAAATTCATATGGTTGATGGAAAATTACAGTTTGAAGCGAATGGAATGAAGATGATCCCTCTTCCAAAAGTAGATATGGAAGCTTATCATGTATATTTTCATAAAGAATAAAAATAAGAAATAAAAAGCAGGAGTGTGCAGTTAAAAAATGTACACTCCTACTTTTTAGTCATATCAGTTATATCATACTTTTGCGAAGATAAGAGATTTAAATAAAATCTTCTTGACGGATTCTGCAAAACAGTGGATAATATTGCACAGTAATCATATGTGACAAGACAGTAGATTATACACTAAAAGAATGACAGGAGCAGGAGAAAGTTATGAAAGAGTTTCTAAGAAAGAAAAATATTATCTTTTCAGCGAAGCGATACGGAATCGATGCGCTTGGTGCAATGGCGCAGGGACTGTTTGCATCGCTTCTGATCGGTACGATCATCAGCACACTCGGAGAACAGCTTGGTATAGGAATCCTTGTAACAGTAGGCGGTTATGCGAAAGGAGCAACCGGAGCTGCGATGGCAATCTCGATCGGAGTAGCACTTCAGTGTCCGCCACTTGTATTGTTTTCACTGGCGGCAGTCGGAATGGCAGCAAATGAACTTGGGGGTGCCGGAGGACCTCTTGCGGTTTTGATCGTTACGATTTTTGCAGCAGAATTTGGAAAACTGGTTTCAAAAGAAACAAAAATAGATATTATTGTGACACCTTTTGTGACGATCTGTGTGGGGGTTCTGCTTTCACTGGGATGTGCACCGGCGATCGGAGCAGCGGCAAGTACCGTAGGAACTGCGATCATGTGGGCGACTGAATTACAGCCATTTTTCATGGGAATTATCGTATCTGTGATTGTTGGTATTGCGCTGACACTTCCAATCAGCAGTGCAGCGATCTGTGCGGCACTTTCACTTACCGGGCTTGCAGGAGGTGCTGCTGTAGCCGGCTGCTGTGCACAGATGGTTGGTTTTGCGGTTATGAGTTTTAAGGAAAATAAATGGGGTGGTCTTTTTGCACAGGGAATAGGAACCTCGATGCTCCAGATGGGAAACATTGTGAGAAACCCGAGAATCTGGCTTCCGCCGACACTGGCATCCGCAATTACCGGTCCGGTCGCAACCTGTATCTTTCATTTGAAGATGAACGGTGCGGCAGTGGCATCCGGAATGGGAACCTGCGGACTGGTCGGACAGATTGGTGTGTACACTGGCTGGGTAAATGATATTGCAGAAGGAACCAAAGCTGCGATCACCGGAATGGACTGGGCAGGTCTGGTGCTGATCTGTTTTATTCTTCCGGCAGTGCTTTCCTGGGCGATTGCGATTCCGATGAGAAAATGTGGCTGGATCAAGGAAAATGATCTGAAACTGGATCTGTAGATTCAAGTGTAAATTATATAAAATGTGTTTGATGGGCTATCCTGTGGGAATGTTTCGGATTCTCACAGGATAGTTTTATTTTGTGTGAAATAGGATCAATTTAATAAATTTTTTTCCACCTCATCATATACGATCTCAAATGGCGCCGGTCCCACATCCAGTACCGCCCTGTGAAATTCTTTCTGGGAGAATTGATTTCCCAGGGCATCTGCCATCTCCTTTTTCAATTCATAAAATTTCAGGTATCCAATATAGTATTTCAGATAATTGGCAGGACTTCCAATGATCAGTTTGTAGACACTCTGTACTGCATTTGGATCATTGATCCCGTAATCGCTGAAAAAGCGGACTGTATCAGTTACAGACCAGCCGTCATAATGAATTCCCATGTCTGCAAGTGCATAAAGTCCAAGAATGACAGAATTGTTTTTCTGGAGAAGGGATGCTTCAGTCTTAGGGAGAGGTGCAAGGTAGTAGGACATCATTTCCGCATAGGTGGCCCAGCCCTCAACGTATCCGCCAAAATCAAGAATGCTTCGAATAGGATCCGGCTCAGAAGCAGAAAAATAGACGGTCTGGTACAGATGTCCGGGATAGCCTTCGTGAGCAAGGGTTGTGTAGAGATTCAGCCCTGAGGCGGTCTGCCCGTTGTTAATGTAGATGACATTTTCCGTTAGATTGTCAATGGCAGGGATCATATAGAAAGCTGGACTTAGATAATCCTGCATGGATTCCGGAACATATTTGACCTGGAAATCAACATCAGGAATTTCCGGGAATGTATCTGTGATTTTGGACCTGAGATCGTCCAGCATGGAATCAGGAGATGTCTGCTCCAAAACAGATGCCTGGGTAAGTGCTGCGTCAGCAGGGAAGAGAACCTTCTGCATGGCACTTAGATCTTCCAGTATCTGTGCCCTGGTCATCAGTCGCAGACGGGAAATGGACTCATTGCAGCCGGTAGTCTGACGCACCAGATATTCATAGTATTTTTTTCCATAAGGGAAATGGCTAAGTCCCTGTTCATTCATTCCTTTTCCTTTCAGCGATTTGATAGCGGTGATTAGATTTTGATAAGCTGGATAAATCTCTTCTGTTACAAGTTTCATATTTTCTTTCTGAAAAGAATCTTTTTTGTTTTCAGGTAAAAGATCCAGTGACGCGATCCGCTCGTTAAATGTACTGACCAGATAATTCTCTTTACCCATATCGATAAAAGACTGGCAGGTGTCCAGAACAGAATCAGCCTGGTAATCCGGCATAAAAAAACCGGAAGCAGCTTTTTTCTGCTCAAACCGGATGACAGAATCAAAATAGGAAGGCGTTTCTTTTAAGAGAGCCAGATAGGTTTCTACATCCTGTGTGTCGTAAAAGCTGTATTCCGAGAGCAGAACAGGCAGCTGCGTATGGATACCGGATACGGGGCCCAGAGGCTCCTGATAAAGCAGATAATTTGTCCCTGTGGATGCATTTTTAAGATATGTATCCAGGATTTTAAAGGTTAGTGCATTTTCCGAAGAAAGAGTGTCGGGATCAAATTCCTGCAGAGAAGAGAGAACATTTCTGACAGAAGCCTTTGCAGCAATGGGATCAGAAGAAAGATTGCCGTATGTAGCCGGGATGTCCGCGATGCCATAGTCAGAAGGAGAACGCAAGGTATAGTGAAGGCTGATGGTATTTGCGGATACTTCTGTCTGGAAGAGACTACGTGTGAAAGTACGGAATTGCCGGTCGGAGGATTCTGCATGCAGGGAGCTCCAAAATGCATTGCCAGACAGAAAAGAAATCAGAATGACCAGCAGACAACAGGGAAGGATCAGAAAAATTTTTTTCCGGTGTTTAAGAATTAAATGAAACATAAAACTCCAGAAGAAATGATGTTGTTTCTATGTATATGATTTTGATTCCGGAAATATGTATCTCAAACGAAACTTTACAGAAATAAAACAAGTGTCTTGTCAGATGTAAAGTGTGGTGCTATAATGTGCACTATGCTGAAAAAAGATCAGAGATGAGAAAAGAGTCAGTAAGGGAGGATCACGTTATGACAACGGTGGAAGAGATACAGAAGCTTAAAAAAGAGAAGAATGCTGTCATTCTGGCACATTATTATGTGCGGCCGGAGGTGCAGGAAATAGCAGATTATATAGGGGATTCTTTTTACCTGAGCAAGGTAGCAACGAAGCTCCAAGAAAAGACAATCGTATTTTGTGGCGTTTCTTTTATGGGGGAGAGTGCGAAGATCCTGAATCCGGAGAAAACGGTTCTGATGCCAGATATGACAGCAGACTGTCCAATGGCACATATGGCAGATGTGGAGACGATCCGGAAGATGCGGAAAGAGTATGATGATCTTGCTGTTGTCTGCTATATCAATTCAACGGCAGCACTGAAAGAATACTCGGATGTCTGTGTGACATCTGCAAATGCAGTGAAGATCGTAAAAGAACTTCCGAACAAGAATATTTTCTTTATTCCGGATCGGAATCTGGCACATTTTGTAGCCGATCATGTACCGGGAAAAAATTTTGTTTACAACAATGGATTCTGTCCGACTCATGAACGGATGGAACCGGAGGATGTAGCCGAAGTGAAAAGGAGACATCCGGGGGCACAGATCGTCGCACACGGAGAATGCCGTGCAGAACTTCTTGCGATGGCAGATTACGTGGGAAGCACATCAGGAATCATCCAGTATGTAACGGCAAGTGATTGTCAGGAATTTATTGTCTGTACAGAAGAGGGTGTGGGTTACAAGCTGAAGGAACAGAACCCGGAGAAGACATTCTATTATCCGGACAAGCTACCGGTATGTCCGAATATGAAAAAGAATACGCTGGAGAAGGTATTGCATGTTTTGCAGACTGGTGAAAATGAGGTTCACGTAGATGCAAAACTTCGGGAAAATTCCAAAAAACCGTTAGAGAAAATGCTTGAGCTTGCTGCAAAATAAAAGAACCGGAAAATCAAAAATAAGAAACAATAGGTGACCGGCTAAGAGAACCGGAATTGGAGGGATAAAGTTGGAGATTAAGACAGATGTAGTGATCGTTGGAACGGGAGTTGGTGGAGCGTTTTCAGCACTGAATCTTCCGGAGGATAAACAGATCCTTATGATTACCAAGTCAGATCTGGAAAGCAGTGATTCATTTCTGGCACAGGGTGGAATCTGTGTACTTCGGGATGATGAGGATTATGAGGGGTATTTTGAAGATACAATGCGTGCAGGTCATTACGAGAACAGGAAAGAATCAGTGGATATCATGATCCGCAGCTCGCAGGAAATTATTCATAATCTGATTGAATATGGTGTGGATTTTGCTAAAAAAGACGGAAATCTTGCATTTACAAGAGAAGGTGCGCATTCCAGACCAAGGATTCTTTTCCATGAAGATATTACAGGGAAAGAGATTACGAGTAAACTGCTCATGCATGTAAAGAAACGAAAAAATGTACAAATACACGAATATACAACTATGACAGACATAATTGTTAAAAATGGAAAATGTGCAGGTATTTTAGCGAAGACGGCAGACGGTGAAGAGATGAAGATCTATGCACAGGATACGATTTTTGCAAGCGGTGGAATCGGAGGAAGATACCAGCATTCTACAAACTTTCCACATCTGACAGGAGATGCACTTGATATTTCCAGGAAGCATGGAATCCGTCTGGAGCATCTGGATTATGTCCAGATCCACCCGACAACTTTGTATTCTTCAAAACCGGGGCGAAGATTTCTGATTTCAGAATCTGTCCGTGGAGAAGGCGCAGTTCTTTATAATAAAGACGGAGAACGTTTTGTAAATGAGCTTCTTCCGAGAGATGTGGTGACAAAAGCAATCCGGGAACAAATGGAAAAAGATGGAACGGATCATGTATGGCTTTCCATGGAAAATATTGATAAGAATACGATCCTGGAGCATTTCCCAAATATCTGTGAGCGGTGCCGGGAAGAAGGCTATGACGTGACAAAAGAGTGGATCCCGGTTGTTCCTGCACAACACTATTTCATGGGAGGCATCTGGGTAGACAGCGACAGCAGAACTTCGATGGAGCATCTGTATGCGGTTGGAGAGACCAGCTGCAATGGCGTCCATGGGGCGAACCGTCTGGCAAGTAATTCTCTGCTTGAGAGCCTGGTGTTTGCAAAACGTGCGGCACATAAGATTTCCGGAGTGAAAAATGCAGTAAATCCTGTGCTGTTCTGTAAAGAGGCAATATAAAAGAAAAAGATCTGTTTAGAATGAGGAAAAAAGAAATGAATAAGATTACGATGACATTGAATGTAGACCATCTGATAAAAGAAGCACTGCAGGAAGATATTTCCAGTGAGGACGTGACCACCAATGCGGTGATGAAAGAAGCGGTGACCGGAGAGGTGCAGCTGATCTGCAAACAGGATGGAGTAGTTGCCGGGCTGGATGTATTTCACAGAGTATTTGAAATTCTGGATGAAAATGTGAAGACAGATTTCTATTGTAAAGACGGTGACGAAGTGAAAAAAGGAGAATTGATGGGGATTATTACAGGCGATATCCGTGCGCTGCTCTCAGGGGAACGGGTGGCACTGAATTATCTGCAGAGAATGAGTGGAATTGCGACTTATACACATTCGGTTGCAATGCTTCTGGAAGGAACGAAGACGAAGCTTCTGGACACCAGAAAGACAACGCCGAATATGCGTATTTTTGAAAAATATGCGGTCCGTGTCGGTGGAGGATATAATCATAGATATAATCTTTCCGACGGAGTGCTTTTAAAAGACAATCATATCGGAGCGGCAGGAAGTGTGGCAAAGGCGGTGGAAATGGCAAAGGAATACGCACCGTTTGTCCGCAAAATTGAGGTAGAAGTTGAGAATCTGGATATGGTGCGTGAGGCTGTTGATGCGGGAGCAGATATTATTATGCTGGATAATATGTCGCCGGAGGATATGAAGGAGGCAATCAGGATTATTGACGGACGTGCAGAGACAGAATGTTCCGGAAATGTAACAAAAGAAAATATTGACCGTCTGACGTCTCTTGGAGTAGACTATATATCAAGTGGGGCACTTACCCATTCAGCTCCTGTCCTTGACATTTCGCTGAAGAATCTGCATGCTATTTAAGCCGGTCTGGATTCAGTAAGAGTGAAGACAGGATTTGGCAGACAGAAGAGGAAAGTCTGTAATACGTCAGGCACAGAGCAGAATTGCAGAAAAAGGAGAGTTATATCGGGATGACAGGTTCCAGACGAAGAGAAGAGATTGTCAGCAAAATAAAGAGCAGTGAGGTTCCGGTACCCGGGAAAGAACTGGCGAAGGTATATGATGTAAGCCGTCAGGTCATTGTACAGGACATTGCGCTGATCCGTGCAGCCGGATATGATATCATTTCAACCAACCGGGGATATATTCTGAATGCACCGCATACGGTAACGAGAGTGTTCAAAGTCAGTCATACGGATGAACAGATGGAGGATGAGCTTTGTTCGATCGTGGATCTGGGAGGCAAGGTGGTAAATGTAATGATCAATCACCGGATTTATGGACATATGGAAGCACCTCTTGATGTGGCATCGCGGAGAAATGTCAAAGAATTCATGGAAGGGATCCATAGTGGAAAGTCCAGTCCACTTAAGAATATCACTTCCAACTATCATTATCACACAGTTGAAGCGGATTCGGAAGAGACACTGGATCTGATCGAGCAGGTATTGAAGGAAAAAGACTATCTGGTGTCAAATACGCCTTGACAAGTTTCTGATATCTGTGATACGATTTTTTTGATATGGAAAAAGCGATGACGAAGAGAGTAGGTCTTTTGAATGTTTACAGAGAAGTCCCGCAGAGGCTGAGAGGGATGGCTGGAGAAAGACTGAAGATGGCTTCTGAGCAGCGCAGGTGAACATAAGGAAGCAACGAATCAGTTTCCTGTGCAAGCATGCGATGGGTTCCGCCCGTTACAGCGGCGAGTGCAGATATGGACTGCCAAAAACAGCAGACTGTACCCGGTGAGATTCTTCTTGTGAGGGAAGGATGAAGAGAAGTGGTAACACGGCAATAATCCCGTCTTCTATATTTTATAGAAGGCGGTTTTTTATTTAACAGGAAGTCTTTGTTAAATAAAAGGCACTATGTGCCAGAGATGTGCACTATTTTTAATTTATAGAAAAAGGAGATAAAGAATCATGGCAGACAAACCAAAATATTATATTACAACTGCAATTGCCTATACATCAGGCAAGCCACATATCGGTAACACATACGAGATCGTGCTGGCAGACGCAATTGCACGTTATAAGAGAAGTCAGGGATATGATGTATTTTTCCAGACAGGAACTGACGAGCATGGACAGAAAATTGAATTAAAAGCAGAAGAAGCAGGTGTTACACCAAAGGAATTTGTAGATAACGTATCCGGAGAGATTAAGAGAATCTGGGATCTGATGAACACTTCTTATGACAAATTTATCCGTACAACGGATGATTATCATGAGAAAGAAGTACAGAAGATATTCAAGAAACTGTATGACCAGGGAGATATTTACAAAGGACACTACGAAGGAATGTACTGTACTCCATGCGAATCCTTCTTCACAGAATCCCAGCTTGTAGATGGAAAATGTCCGGACTGCGGACGCCCGGTACAGCCTGCAAAAGAAGAAGCATACTTCTTCAAGATGAGCAAATATGCAGACAGACTGATTGAATATATCAATACACATCCGGAATTTATCCAGCCGGTAGCACGTAAGAATGAGATGATGAACAACTTCCTTCTTCCGGGACTTCAGGATCTTTGTGTATCCAGAACTTCTTTTAAATGGGGAATTCCGGTAGACTTTGATCCGAAGCATGTTGTTTATGTATGGCTTGATGCACTTACCAACTATATCACTGGTATCGGATATCACTGTGATGGTGAAAGCGATGAAATGTTCAATAAGAACTGGCCGGCAGACCTTCATCTGATCGGAAAAGATATCATCCGTTTCCATACGATTTACTGGCCGATCTTCCTGATGGCACTTGGACTTCCGCTTCCGAAGCAGGTATTTGGACATCCGTGGCTTCTTCAGGGCGATGGAAAGATGAGTAAATCCAAAGGAAATGTAATCTATGCAGATGAACTCGTAGATTTCTTTGGAGTAGATGCGGTCCGTTACTTCGTGTTGCATGAAATGCCGTTTGAAAATGATGGCGTAATTTCATGGGAATTGATGGTAGAGAGACTGAACTCCGATCTTGCCAATACACTGGGTAACCTTGTAAACCGTACTATTTCTATGACAAATAAATACTTTGGCGGAACTGTGACAAATAAAGGTGTTACAGAAGAAGTAGATGCAGATCTGAAAGCTGTAACAGAAAATACGCCGAAGCTCGTAGAAGCAAAAATGGAAGAATTGCGTGTAGCAGATGCGATCACAGAAATCTTCAGTTTGTTTAAACGATGTAACAAATATATTGATGAGACAATGCCTTGGGCACTTGCAAAGGATGAAAGTAAGAAGGACCGTCTGGAGACAGTACTCTGGAATCTGATCCAGAGTATTTCTGAAGGTGCAAAACTTCTGGAATCCTTCATGCCGGAAACAGCTGAAAAGATCCTGGCACAGCTTGGTGGCGGACATGTGGTAGAAAAACCGGAAATCCTGTTCCAGAGACTTGACCTGGAAGAAGTCATGAAAAAAGTAGAAGAGCTTCATCCAAAGGTTGAAGAAGAAAAGGAAGAGGAAGAAGAAGGAATCGACATCGAAGCAAAACCGGAGATCACTTTTGAAGATTTTGAAAAGATGCAGTTCCAGGTAGGCGAGATCATTTCCTGCGAAGCAGTGAAAAAATCGAAAAAGCTTCTCTGCTCCCAGGTTAAGATCGGAAGCCAGGTAAAACAGATCGTATCCGGAATCAAGGCACACTATACACCGGAAGAGATGGTAGGTAAGAAGGTTATGGTTCTTGTGAACCTGAAACCTGCAAAACTCGCCGGAGTGCTTTCAGAAGGTATGTTGCTCTGCGCAGAAGATGCAGATGGTAATCTTGCGCTGATGACACCGGAGAAGAAGATGCCGGCAGGAGCAGAAATCTGTTAATTAAATGATTGGATAAATAAAAACGAGGAGAAGAATCCAGGATCTGGAAACTTCTCCTCAATTTTTAATGTTGAGAATTGTCTGATTTTTTTTCATCTGTGATACTTTCTTCGCTGTTCAGCTTTGATTCTAAACCTGCATTCTTTTCTTTTAGTGTGGCAAGCTGGTGATTCAACTCCAGATTTTGTGAGTACAGTTTTTTGTTCGACTGTTTGAGTGTATGTATTCTGCACATAGAAAAAATAAGGAGAATAGCAAGTACAATAAGAGTAACATCTTTCCACATTATTTTATTTTTCATAAACCTTTCCCTCCCGTTGCATCCTTTTTGCTGTGTAATAATTATACATCAAACCCGAAAATTTACCACTGGCAAAGTGCTATATTTTATAGAACAAATAGAGCGAAAATTAGTGAAAAAGAAAAGAACCGGATAATTTCCGATTCTCTTCTTTTGCAAGTAATCTTTAAGTTTACAGAATATCAATATATTCTCCGGCAAGTGCTTTGTTCATACTTCTTACAGCACAGAATTTTCCGCACATACTGCAGGTATCGCTGTGGTCATCTTCTGGTTTACGACTGTCACGGATTGCCTTTGCTGTTTCAGGATCGAGAGCGCAGGCGTACTGTGCATCCCAGTCAAGAACACGGCGTGCATCTGCCATCTTGTCATCGATATCACGTGCATGCGGGATACCTTTTGCAATATCAGCGGCATGGGCTGCAATCTTAGAAGCAATGATTCCCTGCTTGGTATCATCGACATTTGGAAGTGCAAGATGCTCGGCAGGTGTGACATAGCACAGGAATGCAGCTCCGCTCATCGCTGCAACAGCTCCACCGATGGCAGCTGTGATATGGTCATATCCAGGAGCGATATCAGTAACAAGAGGTCCAAGTACATAGAACGGTGCGCCCATGCAGATGCTCTGCTGCACTTTCATGTTGGCAGCAACCTGATCCAGCGGCACATGTCCAGGTCCTTCGACCATAACCTGTACATTATGATCCCATGCACGTTTGGTCAATTCTCCGAGACGTACAAGTTCTTCAATCTGGCATACATCTGTTGCGTCGGCAAGACATCCCGGACGGCAGGCATCACCAAGAGAAATAGTTACGTCGTATTCTTCGCAGATGTCGAGGATTTCATCGTAATGTTCATAGAATGGGTTTTCTTCTCCGGTCATGCACATCCATGCAAAGACAAGACTTCCACCACGGCTTACGATGTTCATTTTACGTTTATGTTTTTTGATCTGTTCGATGGTTTTTCTTGTGATTCCACAGTGAAGTGTGACGAAGTCCACGCCATCCTCAGCATGAAGACGGACAACATCAATAAAATCCTGTGCAGTAAGAGTTGCCAGGTCTCTCTGATAATGAATAACACTGTCATAAACCGGTACGGTTCCGATCATAGCCGGGCACTCGTGAGTCAGCTTCTGGCGGAATGGCTGGGTATTACCGTGGCTGGAAAGATCCATGATTGCTTCTGCGCCGAGATTAACGGCACTCATAACTTTCTGCATTTCGATATCGTAGTCTTTGCAGTCGCGGGAAACACCTAAGTTAACATTGATCTTGGTACGAAGCATGCTTCCGACACCTTCCGGATCAAGGCAGGTATGTTTTTTATTTGCACAGATGGCAACCTTACCTTCTGCGACAAGCTGCATCAGTTTTTCAACCGGCATATGTTCTTTTTTTGCTACAGTTTCGATTTCAGGAGTCAGAATTCCTTTTCTGGCAGCGTCCATCTGGGTTGTGTAATTTCTCATGTTGTTTTGCCTCCGTTTCTTATTTGTCTGATACCAGGGTCAAAAGCACGTAGCAATCTGGTATCAAAGGGGTCAAAATATCTTTTGCCCCAACATCATTTGTATGTGAGTATCACAAAAATCTGGCGTCAGCAAAACACGGACAGCGTACACGAAAAAAACCAGACACAGCCTGATGGGTACACTTCTAGTTCGAAATGATAGAATTGCTAACGCCTTTGTCGGAAAATTTCCGGCAATGAACAGGATTTTATTTGAAAATCTCTGCCTTTTATTACGCGATACAAGGTGGTGTCCCCGGTGTAACGCGGTTTCATTTACAGCAGAGTGCTGTAAGAATGAATGATGATTATGCTTCTTTGATCTGTGACATAACGCCGCCTTTTTCCAGAACTGTGATCAGGATGAAAGCAAGGATGCTTCCTGCGACAGTGGAAATAAGGAATGGAACGACATAAACGAAAAGTCCTGCCGGCGCAATTCCCATCAGATACAAAGCAACCGGATAAGCGGCAAGTGCGCCAAGGAATCCGGTTCCGATCGCTTCGGCAAGGCAGGTAAGACTTAAGATGTGGCATTTTTTGTAGACAAGACCACAGCATAAAGCACCGACCATGCTTCCAGGGAAAGCCATAAGGCTTCCGAGGCCGAGCAGATTGCGGAGTAAACTTGCACAGAATGCAATGCCGACGCCCCATGCAGGACCAAGTGTTACGGCGGCAAGAATGTTGACCATATGCTGTACCGGAGCGCATTTGCTTCCGGCAACCGGTACACTGATAAAGCTTCCGACGATTGCAAGCGCGGTGAGAACACCGGCAAGTGCGAGTTTCTTTGTTGTATTATTTTGTTTCATAGTAGAGTTCTCCTTTCAAAATGAACTTCCTGTCTCATTGTATACACAAAAAAGGAACCCCACACCTGAGTGGAGTTCCTGCTGTCCGTAATCACTGAACACATCATTTTCGTGTTCCTGATATGTCATGTAAAAAATAAAAGATGCGGAGGCATCTCTATCAAATACATGGTATACATTCCCTCCGTTGGCATTATCCAAATCAGGTTACAGGTCGGGATAAATAAATCCCCTCTCAGCCGGCAATCTCCAGCTCCCTGGTACATATAAACTTGTACAAATAGAATTATAGCGCGGTATGCCGGATTTGACAAGAGGAAATGAAAAAGTATCTCAGAAAAGACATTGTGCAGAATCAGAGTATATTTTTGTACAATAAAAGACGGACAGAAAGTTCTGCCCGTCCGGAATTTCATTACCGTCTTATGTAGAATACAGCAGAGATTAGCTGAGCTCTACCTTTAAAGCATCTTCCGGTTTGAATTCATTGTAAAGGTCATAGATGTTGTGACCAGTAGACTCGCTGAGGACACGACCTTCCAGAGAGTAGCAGCGGATGAAACGCTTTTTGTCGATTGCTGACCAGTGCTCTACATCCCAGCTCATGTATCCGTCTTCATCAGACTTCTTTTCTTTCAGGTATACATCAACCTGGCGTCCGTCTACCATAATGTCTACAAGTTTCTTTGTGTCGGCTTCCAGCTCGACATTGTTTACAGTGTCAAATACTTTCATTTTAAAATCCTCCTATAATATCTGATCAGAATCTTCAGAAATATATTCCCCATACATTTGCAGATGTGATCTATTTGCACTATCTATAGTATACATAGAAGAAACCGGATAAGCAAGTAAAAAAAGTGACTATTCAGCGGCTAAGAATGTGTGGTATACTTAGAACATCTGAGAGCAGTCAGTAAAAAGAAAGCGAGACGAAGGAAATGATATTTGATACACATGCACATTATGATGATGAACAGTTTGACGGGGACCGGGATGAGCTTTTAAAATCTATGCCGGATCTTGGAGTTGGAACAATCGTGAATGTAAGTGCGACTTATGAATCCTGTGAGAAGGTTTTGGCACTTGCCGGAAAGTATCCACATGTTTATGCTGCAATCGGTGTGCATCCGGATGAGGTTGGAGAACTTAACGAAGATAAGATCCAGCACATGAAAGAACTCTGCTGTAACAAAAAAGTGGTTGCAGTCGGAGAGATCGGTCTGGATTATTATTGGGATAATGAACCGCATGAGGTACAGCAGAAGTGGTTTATCCGCCAGCTGGAGCTCGCGGGAGAAGTAAAGAAACCAGTAATTATCCACAGCAGGGAAGCTGCCGCAGATACCATGTATATCATGAAAAATTATGCACAGGGGCTTGGCGGAGTTATTCACTGCTATTCCTATTCACGTGAAATGGCTGAAGAATATGTGAAGATGGGATTCTATATTGGAATCGGTGGAGTCGTCACATTTAAGAATGCAAAGAAATTAAAAGATGTCGCAGCTGCGATCCCGATCGAGAAGATCGTGCTGGAGACAGACTGCCCGTATATGGCACCGGAGCCGTACCGTGGCAAACGGAATCAGTCTTCTTATATCCAGTATGTAGCTGAGAAAATTGCAGAGTTAAAAGAGATGAGTCCGGAAGAAGTGATCGCTGTGACAGAGAAAAATGCGAGAGATCTGTACGGCATCTAAGACGCAGGCAATGAATAATCAGGAGAATAACAGATGAAAACACCTACACTTGGAAATCCGCAGAATACCATTGAGATTCTGCAAAAATATAATTTTAATTTTCAGAAAAAATTTGGACAGAACTTTCTGATCGATGAGCATGTGCTGGATAAGATCATTCGTGCAGCCGAGATCACAAAGGATGATTACGTGTTGGAGATCGGCCCTGGAATCGGGACGATGACACAGTACCTTGCCTGTGCGGCAAGAGAAGTAACTGCAGTTGAGATAGACCGTGCGCTGATTCCAATTCTTGAAGACACGCTGAAAGAATATGACAACGTATCAATCATCAATGAAGATATCCTGAAGGTGGATATTGCAGCACTTGCAAAGGAGAAGAACGGAGGACGGCCGATCAAGGTGGTTGCGAATCTTCCATATTATATAACGACACCGATCATCATGGGCTTATTTGAAAGCCATGTGCCGCTTGAGAGTATTACGGTTATGGTACAGAAAGAAGTGGCTGACCGTATGCAGGTAGGACCGGGAACAAAGGATTATGGTGCACTTTCACTTGCTGTACAGTATTACGCAGAGCCGTATATTGTTGCAAATGTACCCCCGAACTGTTTCATGCCGCGTCCGGCAGTCGGCTCAGCAGTAATCCGCCTGACAAGACATCAGAAGCCTCCGGTAGAGGTTATGGATGAAAAGCTGATGTTCCGCCTTATACGGGCATCCTTTAATCAGAGGAGGAAGACTTTGGCAAATGGCCTTAAGAATTCAGGAGAGCTGAATCTTTCGAAGGAAGTCATTACTGCTGCGATAGAGAAACTCGGAAAAGGAAGCAGTGTCCGGGGAGAAGCACTGGATCTGGAAGAATTTGCCAGATTGACTAATATTATAAAGGAGGAAATGGAGCATGAGGTATGAAATCAAGGGTGATACCCTTCCGGTAGTGATCTGCCATCTGGAAGCTGGCGAGCGGATGATCACAGAGCGGGGATCCATGGCATGGATGTCTCCGAATATGAAGATGGAGACTTCGACAAATGGAGGATTTGGAAAAGCATTTGGAAGAATGTTCTCTGGAGAAGCGATGTTCCAGAATATCTATACCGCACAGGGCGGGAATGGACTGATCGCATTTGCATCCAGCTTTCCGGGTTCGATCAAGGCATTTGAAATCGGACCGGGGCAAGAATATATTTTTCAGAAAAAAGCATTCCTTGCTGGCGAACCTGGAGTAAATATATCTGTTCATTTTCACAAGAAAGTGGCTTCAGGACTATTTGGAGGAGAAGGATTTATCTTGCAGAAGGTATCCGGAAATGGAATTGTATTTGCAGAATTCGATGGACATGTGGTAGAATACGAATTACAACCGGGTCAGCAGATCGTGATTGATTCCGGTTATTTGGCAGCGATGAGTGTAACATGCCAGATGGATATCCAGACTGTGCCGGGACTTAAGAATATTGTCTTTGGCGGAGAAGGATTATTTAATACGGTTATTACAGGACCGGGACATGTATGGCTTCAGACAATGCCGATCAGCAGTGTGGCAGATTCATTGAGGCCATATTTTCCAACAAGTAGTAAGTAGTTTACAAATAAGAAGAAGGGACGGGGGACGATGCTAAAAGTGCGTGTTTCCGTCCTTCATTCATACTTTCTGCAGTATTTGCAGAGTCTTTAACAGAAAGGAGTAGGTGTATGACAAATTCAGTGAACAGTGCGAAAGATCTGGATAGCATTCTGTTTGATATTTCGCCGAAAATCAAGGAACTTGCCGGATTATGTGAAGCGAATACCGGGATCGACAAAGAACTTTTTGTAAAGCATGATGTAAAAAGAGGTCTCCGTGATGTAAACGGAAAAGGAGTCCTTGCGGGACTTACCAACATTTCCGATGTATGTGCTAAAAAGATTGTAAATGGCGAAGAAGTTCCGTGTGCCGGTAATTTGTATTATCGAGGCTATAACATCAAGGATCTGGTTCGTGGATTCCTGGATGCGGATCATTTTGGATATGAAGAAATTGCATATCTGCTTCTTTTTGGTGAACTTCCGACGGTTGTACAGTTGGATGGGTTTCATGAGACACTGACGGAGAGAAGGACACTTCCGCCGAATTTTGTGCGCGATGTTATTATGAAGGCACCGAGCCATGATATGATGAACAATATTTCAAGGGCGATTCTGAATCTGTATTCTTACGATGAAAAAGCTGATGATACTTCAATCCCGAATGTTCTCAGACAGTGTCTGAACCTGATCAGTGAATTTCCGATGCTGATGGTCTACGGATATCATGCATACAATTATCGTCAGGGTCAGGATATGTACATCTATGCACCGGATCCGCAGAAGTCCACCGCGGAAAATATTCTGATGATGCTTCGTGAAGACCGACAGTATACGGAGCTGGAAGCAAGGATTCTGGATATGGCACTTGTGCTGCATATGGATCATGGTGGTGGAAATAACTCTACATTTACTACTCACGTTGTCACTTCGTCCGGAACAGACACCTATTCTACAATTTCTGCTGCAATGGCATCGTTAAAAGGTCCGAAGCACGGCGGTGCGAACATCAAAGTGACGCAGATGTTTGCTGATATGAAAGAAGAGGTCAAAGACTGGGAAGATGACGATGAGGTAAGAGCATATCTGGAAGGTCTGCTTGCAAGGGAGAGGTTTGATAGAAAAGGTCTGATCTATGGAATGGGTCATGCGATTTATTCAGTATCTGATCCACGTGCTGAGATTTTCAAGAAATTTGTGGCTCAGCTTGCACATGAAAAAGGATACGATAAAGAATACGCACTTTATGAGAAAGTGGAACATATGGCACCGGAAATCATTGCCGAAAAAAGAAAGATGTATAAAGGGGTAAATGCAAATGTCGATTTTTACAGCGGACTGGTTTACCATATGCTTGGAATTCCGGAGCAGCTTTATACGCCGATCTTTGCCGCAGCGCGAATCGTTGGATGGAGTGCACATCGTCTGGAAGAGCTGATCAATGTGGATAAGATTATTCGTCCGGCATATATGCCACTGGCAGAGTATCGAGAATATAAAAATTTAAATGACCGATAGTGTTGACAAACTGCTATGTAGTATGTAAAATAAAGAAACAACTGATATGTTCAAATGACATATCAGACATTTCAAAGAGATATTTCTCAAATTGTACGATATTGTGTAAACTAGACATCAGGAAAAAAAGACTTGCGGAGGGTTGACCTATTATGGTACAGAGGAATATACGTTTTATGACTACAGGACAATTGATGACTTTTTGTAATGTTTGCCAGAAGATGAATGCAGATATTACGGTAAAGGATGTGACAGGACGTTTCGAGATCGATGCCAAATCGATCGTGGGACTGATGACGATAAGAATGGGAGAGAAGATGCATCTTCTGATCGAAGGCGAAGAGGAACATCTGGCCGACAGTTATTTTGAAAAATTTGACTGTACACCGGTTACGATTCCGTTCAGTTAAAGGCGGCACTGGATATGCCTGAGATATACGGAACAAGGAGCAGGAAGATGGAAGTTACATATGATTATTACCGTATTTTTTATTATGCGGCAAAGTATAAAAGTTTCTCACAGGCGGCGACAATCCTGATGAGTAATCAGCCGAATGTAACGAGGGCAATCCACAATCTGGAAAGTCAGCTTGGATGCAGATTATTTATCCGGTCTAACCGGGGAGCAGAGCTTACACCGGAGGGAGAACGGCTTTATTCACATGTTGCAATTGCGTACGATCATCTGCATGCAGCAGAGCTAGAGCTTGAAAATGAAAAGAAGCTGGAACAGGGAACCGTAACGATCGGGGTAAGTGAGATTGCATTGCATTTGCTTCTGCTTCCGGTGCTGGGAGAGTTTAGAAGAAAGTATCCTAAAATCAGACTTCGCATTTCGAGTTATACAGCACCACAGGCGATACAGACGGTTCGGAACGGACTTTCAGATTTTGCGGTAGCATCTACACCGGCAGAGGTGAAAAAGCCTTTAAAGGCAATTCCGCTTCTTTCATTTAAAGAAATTCTGGTTGCGAATGCGGCGTACAAAGATATGTTTAAAGAACCGGTAAGTTTGAAAAAGCTGGTGGAGTATCCATTTATCTGCCTTGGGAAAAACACGTCAACTTATGATTTTTATACCAGATTTTTTCTGGAGCATGGAATTGCAATGACGGCAGATACCGAAGCAGCAACCATCGATCAGATTTTGCCGATGGTAAGACAGAATCTGGGAATCGGGTTTATTCCGGAACCGCTTGCACAGGAAGTGATCGAGCAGGGCATTGTCATTCAGGTTCCACTATTGGAAGAACCACCGGTAAGAGAAATCTGTTTTGTGGAAGATAAGAGCAGCCCTCACAGCATGGCGGCAAACGTATTGAAAGAGATGCTGTTTCGGGCTGGAGAGAAAGAGTAAACTTTATAAGAAAGAATTATTTTGACCGGAACCAGGTGATCATCAGATCAACCATCCGGTCATAACTTTTTATCCCGTTACTTTGGCCATTTGCTTTCAGATAGTGGTCATTGATCTGACCAGATACTTCGGCGACCTTGCTGTCATATCGCTTCCAGAAGCTGCTGTTAGCCGAAAGATCTGCCTTTACATTGTCAGAAAGCCTGTTGTAGATTTCCTCAAAGGTGTCGTAGTCGGTTTCGTAAAGTTCATTGGTTGCGTAGATCCAGCCAAGAAGATAGCCGCTGTAGTTGAAGGCGGTATCGTCGGCATTTACACAGGCGAGAAAACCGATAAAATTTGCTTCTTCCTCCTGCATAAATCCACGCAGATGCGAAAGTTCGTGACAGATGGTAAATGGAAGATTGTAGGAAACCATTGCGGAGTTATAGTTTGCCTCAATGGTAAATGGTGAATAGATCCCGGAAAGATTCTGTACCGAGAGAAAAGCCGGAAATAAAAGACCTTTTGGCTGTGGATAGTATCCGGAAAGTTCAGGGTAGGCAGCACCGAGGGAGAACATAGCAGCCCGTGCACGATCCTGCAGATCCTTACCCATATCAGCAAGACCGTCAGAATCCCGGCCTAAAGAGTCAGAAAGTGTATTTAACTGATCAGTCAGTTCGTTGCATAAAGAGGTCAGTTCAGCCAGAGTATACTGACCGGATTCCAGGTGATATTTTTCTGCAAATGAAGTATGTCCGTAGTTGATTCCGCAGAAAAAAGTATAAATGGTAAACAGACATCCGCAGAGAAGCAGGAGTGAGGAACCGTAGCCGAGCCAGGCAGGGTTCTTTTTTTGGGCATACATTTTGTAAATGGAGCTGATCAGCATCCGGATCAAGGAAAGAAACAGAAGAATGACAAAAATATACAATCCAATTTCAGAAACAGAAAATTGGAAGATTCCAAAAAAGCGTCCGATGGACGAAACGAAAAGCGGGTAAATGGTGGAAGAATACCAGTCCGCGAATGTAGAGCTTTTGTGGCTGGTGAAAAGAGCAAGGAAACTTATGGCAAATAAAAGAATTGAAAAAATAAGTTTATGTAAAGTAGGGCGTTTCATAATAAATCCTTTCCGGTAATTGAGGATAAAAAGTATGATGTACCAGAGAGACATTCGTGCAAGGCCGTAAAAGGTTCGAGTTCATTTGATGATGAATGGTCGAGACTAACGTTCTGTGCAGGTAGATATCCGAGCACACGGTACTGCATTTACAAATAAAATATGGGACGGAGGATAACCTTCGTCCCAGAATAATATTCTGTAAAAATCAAAGTGCGGCAATCGGGCATGCCCGATTGCGCTCACTTTATGAGGGGGGAGATAGTTGTTTCCCAACTATCCATCTATTACTATACGATGAAAATGTGTCAAAAGTGTTAAGAAATTATAAAATCTGATTAAAAATATAAAAATGATAGGTTTATAGAATATTAAAAAAATCCACAACGCAAGAACCTCTCCATAATGGAGAGGTTCTTGGTGTTTTTATTGTTATCTAAAAGGAATGAGAGTAAAGTGCAGCAATCAGAATTCTGACTGCTTCTACTTTATGAGGGGGGATAGTTGCTTTATCAACTATCTGATTATTAGTATACAGATAATTTGTGACAGAAATATGTTCAAACTCTAAAAAAAATCAAAAAAATATGAAGAAGAAATAAACAAAACAGGAAAAAATAAAAAAGGTGGGTAGTTAAATTAATTGTCATTAGCGTCAGGTAGGTGTCTGCTGGTGTGGTGGAAGGTGAAGTAGAAAACAATTCCTTTGGTGATAGAGGTAATTGTAAGTGCCCACCATACACCATTCAGACCGAGGCTGGTTTGAGTGAGGATCATGGCAAGTGGGATTCTGGCACTGGTGAGGACAATGCTGATGATACTGCAAAGCTTTGTCATACCAAGACCGGAAAGTGCGCCGATGGTCATAAGCTCAATGGTCATAAAGGTTTCGCTGAATCCGATGATGATCAGATAGTTGATCGCAATCGCCAGAACATCTTTTTCGTGGAAGAAAAGGGAAGCAATCGGTCCTGGCAGGAATACGAAAGCACCGGTTACAATGAGTCCCCAGACAGCGAGGATTTTAAATGAAATATTATATCCTTTCCGAATACGATCTGGTTTCTTTGCACCGTAGTTCTGACCAACGAAAGCATTTAACGCAGCAGCAAAGCCGTCAGCAGTGTTCCATGAAACAGATTCAATCTGTCCGCCGACTCGCTGTGTGGCAATGGCACCTGCCCCGAATGCAGAAACCATTCGTGTGAGAATCATGGAAATCATGCAGTAAATACTGCTCTGTACTGCTGTCGGAAATCCAATTTTAAAAATACTGATGTAGTATTTTGCAGGGAAACGCGACAGTACATGCATGTTTTGCAGAATATTTGGTTCCAGATCAGAGTGTATAATCCGAATCAGCATGACGATCAGAACCAGTATCTGCGAGGTCACGGTAGCAACTGCAGCGCCAACAACCTCAAGCCTTGGAAATGGTCCAAATCCGAGGATCAGAATCGGATCCAGGATCATATTACCAACCAGTCCAAGAAGATTTGCCATAAGCGGTGTCTTGGAATCTCCCTGCGCAGTAGAAAGTCCGGTCAGAGTCAGATTTAAAAATGAAAACAGAATCAGTCCGCAGGTGATCAGTGTATATAATTTCGCAGCGGTATAAGTTTCTGCATCTCCGAGGTTAAAAAAGCCGAGCAGCGGATGAATAAACACGATACATACTGCAGCAAATAAAATTCCCAGTAAAAATGTAAGTCGCAGAGCGGAAGCGGCATATCCCCTTGCCTGTTCATAGTCTCCGCGTCCGCAAGCCTGTGCGACATTGACCTGTCCGCCCATTCGCGGAAGTGCCACGAGCCCTTGTGAGAGCCAGACGTACATTCCCCCAACGCCCACCCCGGCAACGGCTTTGGAACCCAGCATGCCGATCCATGCCATGTCCGTAATATTGTAGGCTGTCCCCAGCAGCGAGGAAGCCATGATCGGAAGTGCCAGCTCTGCCAGCGTCTTTAGAATCGGCCCGGAAGTCAGGTCGATTGTTTTTGTTTTACTCATTTTCTCAAATCCTTACCTGTAAAAATAATAAAATTCACCAGTGCTGCAAATATGTCAGCATGGCGTACTATGATAAGGATAACTTATGAGGAGGGGAAAGTCAATCTGGAGAATTCGCGAAATAAACATGCCCTTTCAAGGAAGGATGGAGAAGATAACCAGAATTCCAAAATAAAAGCCTTTGACTGCACGCCGCGTGCAGCTATAGGCTAGAAAGGGAAAGGAGGATATTATTGATGTGATCCGGGAAAGCGTGGATATTCTTGAGGTTATGAAACCAGTGTATAACTTTAAGGCATCCGGAGATGACGGACCTTGGAAGAAGAAAAACAGGAAAGCAGGGGGAGCTGATGGAAAAAATAATAGTACAAAAACTTCATGAAATAGAAGAAAAAGAGCTTGGTAAAATATTACTGGCAGGTCAGTGGATTCTGGAGGGTGAAATAGCAGGATTGAGAGAGAAAGCGGGAAAATTAGGGGAAGAAAAAAAGGTAAGTTGGGAGAAATTGAATGAGATATTTTTGAAGGAAGTTTAATCAGACATACATCCCTTCGCTTTTGCATAGATTGTAAAAAAACAAACTATGCAGGGGTTTTTATGAAAGATTATATCGAGGAGAGAGCGGTTGAGATTGCTTATTATATTATTGAAAATAAGGCGACGGTGAGGCAGACGGCGGTGGCGTTTGGGGTAAGTAAGAGTACGATACATAAAGATGTAACAGAACGTCTTCTCCGGATCAACCCATCTCTTGCAGGTGAGGCGCGAAAGGTTCTGGATCTGAACAAATCGGAACGGCACATCCGGGGCGGACTTGCTACCAGAGAAAAGTACCTGCATCAGCACGCATAAAAAATCCTTTTCTTTGCAAAAAGATGGTGTATTACATTTTTACAGTATATAATAGAGAAAACGGGGATATACAAAAGAGAAGGGACAGGAAAAGAGAAGAATGGGGAAAACGAAACAAAAACAGGATCGAAGTCATTATCTGTTTTCCAATCGGGAACTGGCAAATCTGATCGGACCTTTGGTAATCGAGCAGTTATTGGCAGTTTTTGTTGGGATGGCAGATTCTATTATGGTTGCAAATGTTGGAGAAGCAGCTGTGTCGGGCGTGTCGTTGGTTGACAATATTATGATTTTGATCATCAATATTTTTGCAGCACTGGCGACTGGTGGAGCAGTTGTTGCCGGACAGTATATTGGCAGGAAAGATGAAAAATCAGCATGTAAAGCGGCTACACAGCTGGTATGGTTTGTGAGCCTTAGTGCGGTTGCGATCATGATATTGGTTTACTTTGGAAAAGATATAATTCTGAATCAGGTATTTGGTCACATTACAGCGGAAGTAAAAGGACATGCAGATATTTATCTGCTAATTGTAACAGCTTCGATTCCATTTATCGCGTTATATAATGGTGGGGCAGCAATTTTCCGTGCGATGGGGAATTCGCAGGTATCCATGCGGGTATCGCTTTTGATGAATGCGATCAATGTAACCGGAAATGCAATTCTTGTGTTCGGATTACGGATCGGAACGGCGGGTGTTGCAATACCGACACTGATTTCCAGAATGGTTGCCGCGATAGTGATAACAGCGTTGCTCTGCAATCAGACACGTATCTTGCATATTGAGCGGACACTGAAAATCCGGTTTGATGGAAGAATGATACGGAAAATACTTGCAATTGGGGTTCCCAATGGTCTGGAAAACAGTATGTTTCAGCTGGGCAAAATTTTAGTGCTGAGTCTGGTTTCAACCTTCGGTACTTATGCAATTGCGGCAAATGCAGTTTCCAATGCGATTGCGCTGTTCCAGATTCTTCCTGGAATGGCGATCTCGCTGGCAATTACGACAGTTATTTCCCAGTGCGTCGGCGCAAATGACTATGAACAGGTACGTTACTATCTGAAAAAACTGCTTGCGATCATTTATGTGGCAATGGTGGGAACGGTAGCACTTATTTTCCTTGCACTTCCATTGATTTTGAAAGCATACAATTTGTCAGATCAGACAGCAGCGGCAGCAACAAATATTATTCATTTCCATGGAATCAGTGCAATGATTATCTGGCCATTTTCATTTGCTCTTCCAGCAGCGTATCGTGCGGCAGGAGATGCAAAAGCCTGTATGTATACATCGATTGTGTCGATGTGGATTTTCCGGATCGGATTCAGTTATCTGGTAGGAAAATATATGGGACTGGGAGTATTTGGCGTGTGGGTTGCAATGGTGATCGACTGGGTAGTACGTGCAATCTGTTTTATTATCCGGTACTTTAATGGAAAGTGGAAACATGGGGCAATTGTGTAAATACAGAAGAAAGTTGTCATTTGTGTTAGAAAGATGATGCTTGAATATGAGTTTTAATTGCAGACCAGAGTTCAAACTTTGGTTTGGACGATAGAAAATGCTTGTAAAACATCCAGAGCTCTACTATAATAAAATATAAAAGCAATAAATAGAAAAAGCGGTCTGAAAGGATCGTATTTTACAGGAGGAAAACCTTGAAGAACGAATTAGTGATTGTACTTGACTTTGGTGGACAGTATAACCAGCTTGTCGCAAGACGTGTCAGGGAATGTAATGTATATTGCGAAATTTATTCTTATAAGATTGATATCGAAAAGATTAAAGCAATGAACCCGAAGGGAATTATCCTGACAGGAGGACCGAATAGCTGTTATGAACCGGATTCACCGACTTATTCTGAAGAACTCTTTAAGCTTGGCATTCCGGTACTTGGTCTTTGTTATGGTGCACAGCTTATGTCTCACGTACTTGGCGGAAAAGTTGAAAAAGCTGACGTCAGAGAATATGGTAAGACAGAAGTCATCATTGACAAGAAAGATTCCAAAGTATTTGAAAATGTATCTGCAACAACAACCTGCTGGATGAGCCATTTTGATTATATTTCGCAGGTGGCACCGGGATTTGAGATTACTGCACACACAGCAGACTGTCCGGTAGCAGCAGCAGAAAATGCAGCAGAAAAGCTTTATGCAATCCAGTTCCATCCTGAAGTGCTTCATACACCGGAAGGAACCAAGATGATCAACAACTTTGTAAAGAATGTCTGTGGATGTGTCGGCGAATGGAAGATGGATGCATTTGTTGAAAATACCATCCAGGAAATCCGTGAAAAAGTTGGGGACGGAAGAGTACTTCTTGCGCTTTCAGGCGGAGTTGATTCCTCTGTGGCAGCAGGACTGCTTTCCAGAGCAATCGGCAAACAGCTTACCTGCGTATTTGTAGATCACGGTCTTCTTCGTAAGAATGAAGGCGATGAAGTTGAGGCAGTATTTGGACCGAATGGTCAGTTTGACCTGAACTTTATCCGTGTCAATGCACAGGAAAGATACTACAACAAGCTTGCCGGAGTCACAGAACCGGAAGCAAAGCGTAAAATTATCGGAGAAGAATTTATCCGTATTTTTGAAGAAGAAGCAAAAAAGATCGGTGCAGTAGAATTCCTTGCACAGGGAACGATTTATCCGGACGTTGTAGAAAGCGGACTTGGCGGAGAATCAGCAGTGATCAAGTCTCATCACAACGTAGGAGGACTTCCGGAGTATGTTGATTTCAAAGAAATCATTGAACCACTTCGTGATCTCTTCAAAGATGAAGTCCGCAAGGCAGGTCTTGAACTTGGACTTCCGGAGAAGCTTGTATTCCGTCAGCCATTCCCGGGACCGGGACTTGGAATCCGTATCATCGGAGAAGTAACGGCTGAAAAAGTACGGATCGTACAGGATGCAGATGCAATTTATAGAGAAGAGATTGCAAACGCGGGACTTGACCGCAGCATCGGACAATATTTTGCAGCCCTGACCAACATGAGAAGCGTTGGTGTTATGGGTGACGAGAGAACTTACGATTATGCAGTTGCACTTCGTGCAGTGAATACGGTAGATTTTATGACTGCTGAGGCAGCGAAGATTCCGTATGAAGTACTTGATAAAGTAATGAGCAGAATTATCAATGAAGTTCGTGGGGTTAACAGAGTATTCTATGATCTGACGAGTAAACCGCCGGGAACGATTGAGTTTGAGTAGCTTGAAAAATCGCGGAAAAGCCCATAAATAAAGGCTT
>OIWK01000843.1_pt1 | contig 32034 bp, 50 predicted proteins | sample 1587401 | NCBI WGS metagenome assembly OIWK01 (sample SAMEA3888911, study PRJEB22519) | human gut metagenome | biome: human gut; feature: human-associated habitat; material: faeces | place: Denmark | collected 2009 | reverse complement strand
CCATGGCAATACCATCACATACAGCAATGGCCGGGAACATAATCGGAGTTCCGCCTGCCATGGCAACTCCCATCTTTACTGCCTGAACGATTTTGTCCAGATTCATATGTCCCGGTACGATCTCATTGTAGGAACTTACGATACCGATTAACGGACGTTCCATTTCTTCATCGGTTAATCCCAGCGCACGGAACAGAGAGCGGGCCGGTGCCTGCTGCATTCCTGCTTTTGCATTATCACTTCTCATATCTGACTCCTCCTCATGTGAACTTCTATATATTTTTACTGGATGTGTGCCGCGATCAGGTTACCCATTTCCATGGTTCCGACTTTTTTGCAGCCCTCGGAATAAATATCTCCGGTGCGGTAACCATCTGTCAGTACCTGCTGTACGGCTGCCTCAATGGCATCTGCCTCTTTATCCATATCGAAGGAATAACGAAGCATCATAGCTGCGGAAAGAACGGTCGCGATCGGGTTTGCCAGATCCTTGCCCGCAATATCCGGTGCGGAACCGTGGCTCGGCTCGTACATGCCGAATTTGGTCTCGTTTAAGCTTGCGGAAGAGAGCATACCGATGGAACCGGTGATCATGCTGGCCTCATCGGAAAGGATATCACCGAACATATTCTCGGTCAGAACAACATCGAACTGTCCCGGGTTCATAACAAGCTGCATGGCGCAGTTATCAACCAGCATATGCTCCAGCTTTACCTCCGGATAATCCTTAGCCACTTCCTCAACGACCTTTCTCCAGAGTCTGGAGGAATCCAGAACATTGGCCTTGTCCACGCTGATGACATGTTTTCTTCTCTTCATGGCAATGTCGAATGCCTTGATGGCAATGCGGCGGATCTCATTTTCGTTATAAGTCAGGGTATCCGTTGCCTGCAGAACACCATCTACCTCTTCGGTATGACGCTCGCCAAAGTACAGACCGCCAGTCAGCTCGCGCACGATGATCATGTCGAAGCCATCTCCGATGTTCTCTTTCACGCGGTCACGCTCACGCTTGAAAATCTCAAGTTGAAAGCTGTCCGGCTCCTCGCTCCACCAATCACCCGCGCCGAAAACGTCGGTCGCGGAGGGTATCCACAGAGTATCCGCGTACTCGTGACGTTCTCCGTCGATTTCCTCGGACATGAAACGAGGCTCGAACGCCTCCGCGAGCTCGTCCGGGAAAAGCGGGAGAATATCCTCGAGGACGTGTCGCCGTCCCTCGCTCTTGAGGTATCCGCCCTTGTTGGTCGGCGTGTCGTTCATGCGCCACTTTTCCGCGAGGCAGTCCTCGAGGACGAAGCGGGCGCGCTTCTCGTTGACATATCCGCCGCAAACGGCATTGACGAGCTCGCCGTTTTTGAGCTCGATAGCGAACTTGTCGCCCGGATGGATAAGCTCGAGGCCGTTCCCGCTCGAAATGGCCTTTTTGAGTTCCGCGAAAGAGATTTCCTTGTTCCTTGTGGTAATGAGTTGCATCGTCTTTTCCTCCGTTCAAAAGATTTTACAGAAATAGTGATTGCCGATAATCATATCGACGCTCTCGTTATAAGGCGCGGTCGAAAAATAGACCGTATCCTCTGAAAGAATGTGCTCCCGCTCCTCTATGGCGGTATGCACCGCGAGATATTGTTCCTTGTCCGGCTCCGCCGAGTAGAGGTACGGAGCGGGGGAGAACTGCCACACGTCGCCGTATTTCTGAAATACGACCTCCTCGACCGTATCCGGGAAATAGTCGGAGAGCATACGGTTTAGAACGACCTCGACGACGGCGACTTGTCCCTCGAAGTTCTCGCCGCGCGCCTCGTGGTAGACGAGGCAAGCAAGGATATAAACGTCCTCGTCGCTGAAATGGAGCTCCGCGTATCTGTTCTCGGGCTCCGGCTCTACCGGCGGCTCCTCGGGCTCCTCCGGCGTTTCCTCCGCCGCCTCCGGCCTTGCCGGTGCTATGTATGTCAGCGTTTGCCGTTCCGCCGCAAGTGTGTTTCTCCGCTCCGCGACCGGCTCCGGTGCTGTCTCGCGGATGCGGAGCGTCACTATGAGCACCAACGCAAAGAGGAGAGAGGCGAGGAGCGCGGCTTGCATCCGGCGGCGCTGTCTGCGGCGTTTCCGCCGCTCCTGCCTTGTCATGGCTTACCGGCCTCCGGCGTATCCTCGGCGAGCACGATATACTCGCACTCTCGGGCGATTGCCGTCCACCGAACGCCCCACGCACGGGCGGCGGCGTGTACGGCCTCGTATTTGTTCACGCCGTTTACGGTGAGCTCGCCGTATTCCTTGTGACGGACGAGGTATAATTTCATCGTCCCGGCAAAGCGCGGGCGGTATCCCGCCGGTGCTGATTGCTCGTGCTTCATTCTGCTACCCTCCCGTCGATAAGCCGAAAGCTCTCTCGGATGGTCGTCGGCTCCCGTCTGCCTACCTCGAACTCGAGGACACAATATCGCCCGGCAGGATGGATATATACGACCGTCCCGGGAACTCCTTTCGGCTTTCCGTCTTTGCCCGGAACGTCGAACGTCGCGGGCTTTACCGTGATGCGGTCGCCGAGCTTAATCATTCGACCACCTCCGGCGCGTCTGCCGCCTCTGCGGGCTTGTCCGCCGCCGGAGCCGTCTTATTGTTCGCCGCGCGGAGGAAAGCGTCGCGGAGCATATTCACGAGCGGAGAGGCCGTCGTCGGAGTCGCCGGAGCATCCGCTTTCGGCTTGTCCATATCCGCCCGCTCGACGAAGCCGCATAAAATCGCCGCCGAGACTACCTCGCCAACGAAGCCGCCGACCTCGCTCTCGGCGAGTGTCTGCGTCCTCGTGCGGACTTTGAAAGCGCCGGTCTTGAAATCAAAGACGACATACGCCCGCTTTCCCTCCGGCGGCTCGATTTTGACCGCCGCCGCGTCCGCGATAACTTCCTCCGGGCTCGGTACGGTATAACCGGCCTTTTTCAGAGTGTCCAGTTGTGCCGCGTCGAGAGCGAACGCCTCTCCGCCGAGTTTCTTTGAATAGAGCTTTTTCATTCGTTTACCTCCGTTCTGTATCTCGTGTTGAAGTCTCCCGGCTTGTAAAGCTCGCAACGCTCCATATCCGGGCGGCGTACCTTTTCGCGTTGCGTTTTGCTACGTTCGACCATGCAACAATAGCCGTTGCCGTCTTTCTTGTATCTGTCAAGCCATTTGCACCCGTGGCAATTCACATTTAGCCCTCCTCGCTGATAACGGCGATTTTTGCGAGGGCGGACGTTTGCGCCCATTCCTCGGCGAGAATACGGGGGCTCCGCTCGAACTCCTGCGAGAGCGCGGCGAAAATGTCGGTGTGCATCTGCTTTGTGCGCTCGATGCACTCTTTCAGCTCCGCCCACGCCTCACGGTCAGAGGCAAAGCCGCGCCCGCGTTCCTCCATCGTGCCGGAGACGGCCTCCGCGACGGCGGCTTGTAGGTTTGCCATAAGCCGGACTCTCGAACTCGTTTCGCTCATTGTTTCATTCCTCCGTTTTTCTTTAATTTGGGACACCATGCCGGGATATACGGGTCAAAGCGTTTCACGCCAACGACGCGCCCCTTGCATTTGCCGGGAGCAAAGCACCGATAGGAGATAATGTCTTTCGCCAACGGCTCCGTAACAACGTGCTCGCACCCCTCGCAAGTATGGGAAAAATCGGCGTTCATTTCTCTACCTCCGCCGCCGGGAGGCCGAGCCACCATAGCGGATTGTCCCGCTCCGGGCGGCGGCAGTCGTCGCAATCCGCCGCCGAGCGCGAGGAGCAATAGAGCCGGTGAAAAGCATCGTCCCACGGCGTTTCAATCGCCGGGATAGAGCCGAGGAACGCCGCCAGCGCCTCCGGGCTTGCCGTGATACTCTGGTAGTTGTTCATGCTCACGCCTCCAAATCCCGAAGTATTTTGCGGAGGTCTGCGTCGAGCTCTCTCCAAAACTGCGCGTTGTCGGCGGCGTGGATATATTTCGGGGAGCCGTCCTCTTTCTTTTCCTCTGCGAGCTTCTCCCATGCCTCCGCCTCACCCTCGCGGGTCTTGGTCGTCATAAGGATATAAAGGGAGAGTTTGGAGCACTGTTCCGCCGTTAGAGTCTTTCCGTTCATGGTATGAGTAACCTCCTTTTTTACTGTGCCGCTTTCCGACGGCCTCTATTTCGGTACGACCGATTTACTCGAGCCTCCGCTACCGCCGCGCTATACCCTTGACGAAAGCGGGAGTCCGTTTCCCCGGTCTTGCCTCGCTCGAGCTCGCGGTATATGGTCGCTTGGCACTTGCCGACGCGCTCGGCAATCTCGCCCGGCTTTGCGCCCTTTGCGTACATTTCCTCGATAATCCGCCGCTCCTCGAGCTTTAAGCACTCGTATTTCATAGCCTCGCCTCCGTTTCTGCGTAAAAAAATAAGTGCGTCGGAGCTTATTAGCTCTTTCGCACTTAATGATAAACGTCACAGCCGCAAATGTCAAGTATTTTGTGCGAAAAAGATAGAATAAATTTTTGAGCGTTCACGCCGCCCTGTCAAATGCTATCTTGAAAGCCTCCGCCGAGGACATAAAGCCGAGTATTTCTCTCGGGTAATCATTGAGCCACGTCTCGACGCGCTTAACCTCCGCCGCCGTCACCTTGTCGAAGTCCGTCCCTTTCGGGAACTGCCGCCGTATCATGCGGTTAATATTCTCGTTCGTGCCGCGCTCACAAGAGCTATACGCATGGCAGTAATAGACCGTCGTCCGCTTTGCATCCTTGCGGCGGGCGCTCCGCTCGATGCCGTCAGCATCCGCGAACTCGGAGCCGTTGTCTACGGTTATCGTTTTGAATATCCGATAGAACGCCGCGCCGTAAATACGCTCGAGGCGGTCTAAAGCCGCGACGACCGTTTCGGCGCGCCCGTCCTTAATGCGGATAATGATTTCCCGCCGCGTTACCCGCTCGGAGAGGACGAGGAGGCGAGCTTTCGTCCGCTTCTTTCCGACGACGGTATCCATTTCCCAATGTCCCGGCTCTTGCCGCTCGTTGATATAATCCGGCCTCTGCTCGATGCTCGTCCCGCTCGATGCGCGAGACTGCTTTTTCCGTATGGTCTTGTGCTTCTTCTTGCGGTCGCCCTTTTCCGGGAGGTCTTGATTTGTGAGCGTGAGGAAAACGCCGTCCTCGACGTACTTATAAATCGTCGCACGGCAAAAGGTTATTCCGAAGTGCTTATATTTTTCCTGCTTGAGTAGAGCGCACACCGCCGCCGGGGAGTAATCCTCGTTCCCGATTTTGTCCTCGATGAACTGCGCGGCGGCGTGGTTTTTCCCAATCTTGAGCGGAGCTCCTTTCGCGGAGAGTCCCTCTTGATACCTCGCCTCGGCGATTTCCGGGCTATACCGCTCCTCGGTCGTGTAATCGGAGTTTAGATGCTCATACGTCCCGCGCTTGAGCTCGCGGTAAACGGTGCTGATATGTACGCCCAATTCCTCGGCGATTTCCTTTTTCGAGTGTCCATGCTTGAGCATTGTCTCGAGCTTGATACGGCTCGTCCAATTAAGTTGTTTATATGTCCGCTCTCCCATAGCGCGCCCTCCCTCAAGATATAGAAAAAGGGCGGGAAAGTCCCGCCCTCTCGTTACTGCGATAGAAAGTCCTCTATCGCCTTTTTGATAATCTGCGCTTGCGGTATGCCCTCGGCGGCGCATTTTGCCTTGAAAGCCGCCGCGAGCTCTTTCGGCACTCGCGCGGAGATAATATCATACGTTTTATCTATATATCTCTGTTTGACTGCCGTCGAGGTCTTAGTCTTTCTTTTTTCCTCTGCCATTCTGCCGCCTCCTTTTGGCGTTGATGAAAATAGAGATTGCGGATAGGGTAATGCTTACCCCGCACAAAACATAGATAACCGTCGTCATGGTCGTTTGACATTGAGCGCATTTCGTGTTATCCTTGGAGGGCAAGTGGGATTTCTCCCCCTGCCCTTTACTCGGTGAGCTTTTCTATCAGCAGTAGAATAGCAATCACGAGGTTTATGATTGCGGTAACAAGGTTTAAGTAGCTGTCCGGCTCTGCCTTGTTGCCGCGTTTCTTTTTTCGCTTGCTCAATGCGTTTACCTCCTTTCTGTCTATTATAATATCATACTGCTTGCAGTATGTCAAGCGTTATTTAGAAAAAAGTGCAAAAAATATCCCCGGCACGGAGCCGGGGATTTACTCTATTCCGAGGAGCCAAAGGGCGGACACGCCGAGGACGCGGGCAAAGACGGGTATCTCATAATCGGGGATAAACCGCGTTCCGATTTCGATACGGCTTATCGAGTCCCGCTCCATTGTTACGCCCTCGACCTGCACCCGCGCCGCGAGGTCGCTTTGTGAGAGCCGGAGCTTTAGCCGTGCCTCGCGGATGCGCTCGCCGCTTATATTCTTCTTTCCCTCAAAATCATATATCCGCAAGCTCTCGCCTCCCATGTGTTAATGTTCTGCATTTTTCTTGACTTTAGCACATACGCAACGCATAATTGTGTTAAAGGTCAGCAGACCGAAAAAATAGGAGGGAGTTACTCATACCATGAAAAAGCATATTGTTACTTGCGTGAAGTGCGGGAGGCAGTTCGACGCGAACGAGGGAGGCGCTTATTATCCCGAGTCCCGCCGCTATGTCTGCAAGCGTTGTGTAGATAAACAGAAGTCCGAGCAAGCGGATAGAGAAAAAGCTCGCAAGGCGGAGGAGCGCAAGGCAGAGGCAGACGAGCGCGAGCGCGTTTCGGGTATGCGGCAGTCAAAGGCCGCTATGCTCGTAAAGATTGTCGTCGGTGTTCTGTTCCTGTTCGCCGCCGTCTCGCTCGCCGCACAAGGGAATATCTCCTCTTTTGTGTGCGGGCTCGTTATCGGCGGCGCGCTGGTCGCGTGGGGGCTCGTGCCGTATCTGAAAGCGAAAAGCGGGAGGCGTTGAGCTATGTTTGTCAGCTTCTCGAAGCGCTTAAAGTCAATGAGCGGTTTCCGGCTCGGAGTCGGCCTCCGGCTTACCCGGCGTAATTGCTGGCACTTCCTTTTCGTGCTGGTGCTCGTCGGCTGTTTCTATTTCTGTTGGTATTCCGTGTTGGCTTGCGGATGGATGCTTTACGGCCTGTTCTACGGCCTTTATCTCATGTTCAAGTATGCGGCAATCGGAACAAAAAAGCTATATACGTGCATTAAAGGAGAAATAACGCACATAAAGCACTAAAAGCGTAACAAAAAAGCGGGCGAGGCCATAGAGCCCCGCCCGCTTTTTCTGCACGATTATACGTCGGAAAGATTGCCGAGAGCGCCCGCCGCCTCGAGTGCGCGGTAGATGATGCAAGCGACGGCCTCGCGGGTAATCGGCTGTTGCCATCCGAAATTACCGGCTCCGTCGCCGTTGAAAATGCCCTTGCGCTTGCAGTATTCCGCCGCCTCTTTCGCCCATGCGGAGGGCGTGTCGCCGGTATCGGCGCAAGAGGTCAGTTGCTTTCTTGCCTCGTTAATATCCATGTCGAAAACCTCCTCGTTTCCAGAGAGGCGAGCCTTAAATCTCGCCCATTGTTCATTTCCGCTCGTGCCGTAATAGGCGTTCATGTCGTCGCCCATCCACGGGCGCGGACACCATTTCCCCGTAACGTCGTAATGCCGGACGACGTTCTCGGCGGGGATATTGTATTTCTCCATGAGAGCCCGCGTAAACTCTACGAGATTATCGACGGTCTTTTCGGTGAAATACCAATCCCGAGCCGCCGCGCTCCCGGCGGTCGTCTTATCGAGCTTATACGGGCGTACTTCAATCCCGATGCTGTTCGCGTTCCTGCATCTCGGATGAACGTATCCGCCGGACGTGCCACAATGCCACGCGATATTATTGTCCTCGACGCATTGATAAACGATATTCCCCTCGTCTAAACAGTAATGCGCCGAGGCTTGCCTATCGGCTCCGGCGAAGTAGTTCGCCACCGCCGCCGCCGTGCCGAGCGAGCCGAAATAGTGGATAACGATATACTCGATTTTCCGTCCCGCTCCGGCGCGCGTGAAGTTCCGGGAAATAATCCGCTTCTCCACCGTCAGCATAAATTATTCCCCCTTGAGAGTCTTGTCTACCGCGTCGCTGATTTTCTGCGTCTGCGTCCCGAAATAGAACGCGATAACGACCGTGTAGACCGTCATAAACTCTTGGCTCGTCTGCCCGGTAATGGCGAGGTACGCGAATACCCCGGAGAGCAAGAGCGTGACGAGGCTCTTTACGCTCAAGAGAGCGCCGAGCCGCTTTACGATGATTTCTTTCATTTTGCTACCTCCTTTAGCAATCTCGTTTTGTTGCCGTGTCGTATGTAATTCCGCCGGTCGTGTTCTCGGCCTTGCTCTTATTGAGCGAGAACGAGAGCACGGTAGCGGTCGCGGCCTGTAAAAAGGCGATAAGGGCGGTCAAATATGGGAGCGAGCCGGTGTAGTTGTTGGCTACGGAAATCCGGCAGAGGTCGAGCGTCGTCATGGTCGATTTGTAGTCGATATAGAGGACGGCATAAACGAGGAGCTTTGAAAAGGAGAGATACCCCTTTGCAAAGCTCCATACCTCGAGCGCCCATTTTTTGAACTTCCGCCGCCGCGCCGCGCCTTTGCGGGCGGACATTATCCGTCCTCCCGCACCTCGCGCCCCTCGATCCTGTCGATACGATGATGCGCCGACTTTGCCGAGCTCTCCACCGCTGACATACGCTCCGCCATGCTGATATAGCGCGCGTCCTGTGCGTCCTGCTTGCGCTCGATACGGTCGATGCCGCCTTTAATGTACCCGATTTCGGTCAACATTGTTCCGGCCTCTTTGCCCTCGCTCTCGCTGTCCTTTTTCGAGTTCCTATGAAAAGCGGCATAGCTTAACACGCCGCCGAGGATAGTCCCGAGGACTCCTATAATCGCTCCTACATAGTCCATTCTTAACCTCCGTTATAATTCGTAATAATCGAGTTTAACTGTCTGCTTTCCCGGCAATATGGGACACCCCCGAACGTGGTAAATCTCCCCGTCAACGATAACGCCCTCGCCCTCTGCCTCCGTGCATACGACATAGAGGCCGGGAGCGTCAAGCCTCACCCACAAGAGAGACTCCCGCCGCGCTATGATTTTGCCGTCGAGCTCGACCGTGTAGACCGCCGCGCTCATTCGATGAGCTTCCACCCCGCCGGGTACGCCGTCGGGGAGTATGCGTTTCCGTCGATAAGGCTCTCATACACGGAGCCGTTAAAGAGAACGCGGTCGCCCTTTTTGTATGCGTCGTGAGCGCCGGTCGGCTGTTTCCATTCGTCATAGCCGGTTGCCGGGTCTACCGTTACTCCGCTCCAAAGAGAGGCGGCGACCGGCGGAGTCCAATCGCTTTGCGACGTGTGCGCTTGTACGCAACGATAGAGCTTTCCGCCGTATTGCACTCTTGTCTCGACGGTGTACGCCTTGCCGTTCTCCCATGCCGGGAAAAGCTCGACGCACTCAAGCGCGGCCTCGTTGTCGAGCTCGAGCGCGGCGACTGCCCGCTCGATGATTGCACGGAGCTTTTTCGCCTTTTCAACGGTAATCATTCCGCCGCACCCCCTAACAGAATATCGAGAACTTTATCGTTCTCGGCGAGCATGAGCGTACCGCTCACATTTTCCACGGAGCCGACCGGCTCGATACCGAGGAGCCCGCCGTCGGCGAAAGCGTAAACGAAGTCCTCGAGATATGTCGTCGTCTCGCCCGTTTCCTCGTCCTTGCGGTCGATTGCCGTCTTGATGCAAAAGCCCCCGGCCTCCGCCTCGTCGCACGGGACATAGCACCCGTTTTCGTGTAGGCGGACATAGACAACGGTATCGGAGTAGCCGACGACCTTTCCGCCGCTTTTGATAGCATACATACGTTATCCCTCCATTTTCGGCAGCTCTCCGAGCCGCTTTTTATAAAACTCCTCGAGTTCCTGCGTGTTCATCGTGCGGAGGAGGTTTTTCCAATACAGATTTTCCGCCCCCGCCCATTTCTCCGGGTCGAAGTCCGACGCGCCCTCGTGCTTGCCGTAATAGTGATAGAGGCCGTCGAGCATCTTTTGACGATACGCACCCTCCGGCGTGTTTGGTCTGAAATGCTCCCGTCCGTTTTCAGACGTTGCGGCGCAAATCTTCCGCCCGTCAGCGGCAAAGAGAAAGCCGTCCCGCTCCGTTACGGTCGTACCGTATCGGAGGTTAAAGGCTCCGTCGATGCCCTCGGCCTTAAAACGCCGATAAACGACATATTCCATAGCTTACCCTCCCTTGAATAATTCACGATAGAGCCGCTCGACGCTCTGCTCCATGTGGTACGAGTGAAATCTTTTCATGTGTCCCCGCCATGATACGAGGGACGTTTCCACGTCCGCCGCCGTCATTCTGCCGGAGTCCACCCAACGCCGGAAAATGCGTAGCTTTTTCCTCATGTGCCGGATACCCTTGTACGTTGCCCGGCGGACGACTTTCCCGTTTGCGCCATATCGAAAGCGCACCTTGACGAATGTAAATCCGCGCGTGAGCTTGATAATCTGCATCTTTTTCGGATTGAGGCGGATACCGTGCTCGGCGCATAGCCGCCGGAGCTCCCGTAGGCAAATCTCGAGCTCTGCCTTTGACTCGCTGATGATACACCCGTCGTCCATATAGCGAGCGTAATACTTCATGCCGAGCACGTCCTTGATATAGTGGTCTATCCTGTTCGGCAGGGCGAGCGCGGCAATCTGTGAGACTTGGCTCCCGAGGCCGAGCCCCACGTCGCCGAAGTTCTGAATAAAATATTTCGAGAGCGCGACGAGGCGGTCGTCGATGCCGCTCCGCTCGAACTCTCGAAAAACGGGCTCATGCTGTGCCGTATCGAAATACTTTGAAAAATCGAATACGAGGACGTAGCCCTCCCGCCCGTGTTTTCTGTAATGCTCCGCGAGAAAGTGCGTCACCCGGGATACGGCGAAATCGTACCCTTTTCCGCGCAAGCTCGCTCCGTTGTCATAAATGAACGACCGGGAGAGCATCGGCACGAGGCAGTAATCGCACAAGCACCGTTGTACGACGCGCTCGGAGATATGGACGCTCCGAATATGCCTCGGCTTTCCCCGCTCCACAATATCGAACTCGTAAAAGCCCTTGGAGCGGTATCTCCCGGCTATCAATTCCTCGTGTGTCTTTGTGACGTTGGCAAGCGAGGCGGCTTTGTATCGCTGTGTGCTCGCTTTCCACCCAACGCCACGGACGGAGGCGCGGTAGCTCTCATAGAGCCGCTCGAATGAGAAAACCGTCTCGAAATCTCCGTACTCCCGGAGCGCGGCGGCTTTCTTTTTCATTCGTGCGGCCTTGCGACGCTGATACCGTGCCTCGCGTCGTTCTGCGCTGTTCATAAAATAAAAATACCTCGTACATTTCTTTCTCGGCGTGTTGTCTAAAATGCGTAACGGTGAGCCATGAAAGCACGGAAAACACGCACTCCGCACCCATGCAAGGAGCGTCCGGCTAACCGTATCGCGGTATATGTTTGTCCGACGGCGCGAGGCCGTCAGAGAGGTTATATTCCCCTTTTATATGGGGACTGCTTTCGCTCCGTGAGGAGTTATTCGGTCTGCCCCGTGTCGATATAAAATCCGGGCGCGAAGCCGAGGGAATAGTTCGCGTTGTTGTTGTTGACTGTCCCGTCGGTGTTCACATTCACGAAATTGTTGGAGTTGCTCGCATTCGGGGAACGGAGCCACCAATTAGCGGCGATGCGGAATATAACCTAATCACTCGGAGGATTAAGCTCGCGCCTTATCGCTCCGCTTGATTTTAGAGATTTGCGAGAGCTCGTCCGTAATGAGCTTTACCCACTCTTTGAGGACGTTCGGCGGTATCTTCTCATGGTTGACGGTCATATACGCGAGGTCGAGCACGTCGAGCATCGAGTTATAATAGCCCTGTGCCGTCTCGTAATACTCTTTCCGCCGCTGGATATTCCGGCGGCGTATCTCCTCGGGAGATTTCTCGTCAACGTAAATGAGGTTTGCCGTCTTTATCATGCGATAAGCCTCTCGCGCCGCGTTGTAGAGCGGCAAGGAAAAATAAAAGGTGTAGCTTTTCGGCAGGATGCGGACGCGGTTGTATGTGAATACATAAATCTCGCGGGCGAGGTTGATATACTCCGCCGGGCTTTCGCCGCGTCTCGATTTTGGTACGGACATTTTCTTTCCTCCTCGCCGACTATGCGCCCATTGAGGGCGCAAGTCTCGATTTCCGAATTATACGCAAAAGCCGGGCGCGAAGCCGAGGGAATAGAACGCGGCGTAGTTGCCGACTGTCCCGCCGGCGTACACAATCACGAAACGGCCGGAGGCGCCCGCAAGCGGGGAACGGAGCCACCAAAAAGCGGCGGTACTCGTGCCGTTGTGCTTGTACTTGATTTTGCTATTCCCGGCGGAATAATAGGCGTACTGCGCTTGTTTGTTCTTCTCGTTCGTGTTTCCGTAGGAAATGCTACCGAAAATCTCGAACTCCGAGAGGAGGAAAAAGTAATCCGTTGTCGCCGTGACGTAGCTCGCCGTCGAGCCGCCGCCGTTTGCCGTATTGTCCGTGTACTTGGTAACGGACTTGAGGACGGCACGGAGCGCCGCCGGAATGACTGCAATAATCGTCCCGGAATAGCTCGAGAGGCTCGTCCCGCAAATGTTTGTACGCATTTGCGAGCTTTTCCATCCGCCGGAGTTGGTGTTGCTCGCGTTCATAACGAAATAGCCCGCACCCGGGGACGACCATCCGCTATCCGGGCCATATTGATTATCGCAGAAACACACGTCCGTACCGCCGGAGAGCGCGGTCTTTGCAAGCTGAAAATGGATGCGGTTTGCGCCCTCGACGCTTGCATTATGGTTAAAGCCGATAATGAAAGCGTAGGTCGTGACATTCGAGAGCGAGAGCTTTCCGACCGTGCCGTTAAGCGTGACCGCCTTTCGGTCGCCGATGCTCCAATAGTTCGCGCCCTGTCCCGCGTCGGAAACGGACTTGATAACGCTCCACTCGTTATTGTTGAGCGTAGAGCTCGCGAAAGAGAGCGTCAGCGAGTAGGATGTCGTTGAGGAAACGACATTGACCGAGCCGCTCGTCGTCTGCCCGTTCTTTGTTGCCGTGACCGTGTACGCCCCCGTCTCCGTGACGGTGAAAACCGCTGTCCCGTTGCTCGTCTTTGTGGCGATTGTCGTCCCGCCCTTTTTCAACGTGACGGATGCGCCGGAGTCTACGTTGACGGTAATCGTCGCGGAAAAGAACGTCAGCGCCACCGCGTAGCTATCGACGACGGAGACGTTTTTCGTGTCGGACGTTTGCCCGTTGAGCGTGGCCTTGACGCTCCATGTACCGGCCTCCGGCAAGGAGAGGACGCACGAGCCGCCCGCCGCCGTGCCGTTTACCGTTTTCGAGCCCTTTGTCGCTGTGACCGCCGCTCCGCTCGTAACGGATACCACGAGGGAGAGCTCGACTCCGGGCTTGCTGACTGCGTTTGTTCTACCAATCATTTTTAACTCACCGCCTTAATACAAGTAATGCTCTGCACCGTGATAGCCGCCGTCGGCTTTGTCGCGGCGTAGATTTTGACCGTCCCGCTCCCGGAGAGAGCGACCGGCGCAAAGTTTCCGCTCGCGGCCTCTGTCGCACCGAACACGACCTCGGGGACGTGGCTCGCCGTCACGCCGGGACAGGCGATAGAGGCGGCATAGGGATACGCCGCGTATGTGCTGTCGCTCACCCATGCAGATGCGGCGACGGACACGCCGGAGAAAATCTTTACCTCGGCGTATCCCGCGTGAGCGTGGGAGGCGTTGGCAAAGTCGCCCGGCTTTTTGCCGGAGTCGGTCAGATTGCCGGAGGAGTCGAGCCCGGCAAAGTTGCCCGCCGTCGGTGAGGCGGCTTTCTCGGCCTTGCCCTCGTTGAGCTTCTTAATATTTTCCTGCATGGCGGTTTGGTCTGCCGCCGTGAAATATCGGGCGATAACGTCGCCCGCCGACCATGCCCGGGCGGTCGTGCCGTTCTGCGCTCGCGTGACGGTGAGCACGTTCCCGCTCTTTGCGGTCATAAGCACCGTTTCCGCCGTGGAGCCGTCCGCTCCAATCGTGAGCAAGTTCGGAGCCTCCGGCAATACGGAGCCGTCAACGACGTTTACGGTCGTACCCGCCGCCGTCAGCGCGCCGGAGAGCGAAGTCTCCGGGGAGTTGGCTTGCGCCGGGTACATTTTCACTAATTCGGACATTTTCTTTCCTCCTTTTAGTAGTCCCCGCCGCCGCGAGAATTACAGAATGTTTGAGCGAATACCGCGCCCACGATACGGCTCATATTGTCGGGTAGTATCTCTATCGAGTGCCACGAGTTACGGCGGATTTTGCCGTTCGAGTCTGTGGCGAGATATTCCACAATGTCGATATTGCTATACGAGGACGGCGCGGGTATCTCTTTGCCGTCTACCTTGATAGTCGCTTTCGAGGCGCGTTGCCCCTCGTATATGCCGAACTCGATAGCGTGGGTGTGGTCTTTTACGGTGTGAGTATGGTCTTTCACCGTATGCGTATGTGCGCTTACCCGGTGCGTGTGGTCGTCGATTTCGTGCGTATGCGCCGAAATCCTGTGCGTGTGCGCCGGGTGAACATGAGCCCCCGACCAAACGAACGTCTCGTAACCGTCAACGGTTTTCCCATCGCTGGTCGTAGCGAGCCGTGCGTCGCGTGAAATGCCGTGATTATGCACGGCCTGTCCGCTCGTTTGGCTCGGGAGCACGTTCGAGGACTCGAGCGCCGTCGCGCTGGACGTTTGCCCGCCGCCCGCGCTCGTGGTCTGCCCGCCGCCGGAGGAGGTCGTAGAGCCGCCGCCGGAGCTGGTCGTCTGTCCACCGCCGCCGGAGGTCGTTTGCCCGCCTCCGCCGCCGATAGCTTTCTCATACGCCCGGAACGCCTCGAACTCGATATTGAGGAGCATTTTGTTAATGCGTACCACCGAGTCGGAGATATAGAGTTGCAGTTTCGCCGGATGCGTTGCGTCGGCGTTATCCGAGAAATTATAGATTTGTTGGTTGGTCGCGCCCTGTGCGTATGTCTCGGAAATGAGGGCGCGGCTCTGCAAGTCGGAAATACTGCCCGCTATATCCTGCGTCTTGTTGGCAATCGTTACCGTGACGTTTCCCGGGTCGCCCTCTGCATCCGCTTTCTCGACGCGGACGATGCGTGTACGGAGGTTAATTCCGTCGGCCTCGTCCACGACGCGGACGACCTCGCCCGGGCGGAACTTTGAGAACTTGTCGCCGGTCAGCCGGTGGAGGTCGATAGCGCCGATTTCATAGCTCACATACGGCTCCTTGAGCCCGGCGAGTATCTGCTCGGCGTATGCCTTGAGGTTTTCCGCCACTTGATACCGCGAGTCTACGAGGATAGTCGAACACAAGCCGTAACGCTCGATGCTTAAAGCGTCCTCGACATAGGGAACGCCGCCGTTCGCCGACTCTATCGTCAGTTGGTTTACACCCTCGCCGTATCCGAGCGCATAGACGCGGTTTGCGATACTGGTCGCGTCCGTCGTCTTTTTGATGTTCGTCATATTCTTTGCGTATCGGATTTCGCTTTTGAGCGCCTCCGTCGGCACGGTGAGCGAGAGCGTCCACGGATAGACGGTCGTATCCCACGACCAAAGGTATTCACTATCGAAGCACTCCGGCACGGCAAAGAGCGCCGCGAGGAGCGTCGAGTTTTCCCAATTATATTCAAAATAGCGTTTGAAATCGCAAGCCCCGAGTTTCCAGTTTTGCCGGGTCTGCCGTGCGAGAATGTAATTGAGAACGTCGGCAGTCTTTACGCCGGAGCCGCCGCATTGATGATACTGAAAGAGAACGTCGGAGAGGAGCGTAGCGAGGACGTGCTCGCAATCATAATAGCGAGTCGCGCCGTTGCTCCGCTCCATATCCTCCCCGATAATGCGGAAAAGGTCGATACGCTCGTCTCCGTCGAAAATCTCGACGAAGTTCAGCGGCGTACAATAGGCGTTTTTCGGGTCGTCCGCCGGGAGCGTAAAGGTCGCCGTCCATAGGGAATTAGTCTCGAGGCCGTAGCCGACGGCGAGCGCGTTGTCGAGGTAGGCGAGCCGCTTCATATCGCGGTTGAAAATCTGCGGCTTTGCCATTATAACCACCTATCTTTCCACAAGATTTTAACGTCTGCGGTCGTGCCGCCCTCGACGATAATATCGTTCTCGCCCGGTTGGAGTTTGAAAAATGCGCTATCGTCGCTCACGCGGTCGATGATGTTCGCGCCGTTGAGCGTTACGGTCATGTGCTCCGTGTCGATAATAAGCTCGTCTCCGGCGACCATGTTCACGCCCTCAATTACCATAGTGACGGAGCCGTAGGTCGAAACGCCCGTACCGCTCGCCGTTGCTACGGCCTCCGCAAGTGCGGAGAAAAAGAGAGTGCGGATATAGTCGCCGACGCTCCCGGCCTCCGCCTCCGCAAGCGCGGAGGGGAGGAGGACGCGGACGAACACGCCGGACGCGGTAGCGACCGCCGCCGCCGAGCCGTCGAGGTATCGAATGATTTTCAGCGTCGCCGAGGTATCCGTCTCCGCGTTCGCCGTAGCGATCCACTCGAACACAATGGACGTTGTTCGGTTGTACGTCGTCTTATTGTACGGAGTGCGGTTATACATTTGCTCGCCTCCTCGTTATGCCAAAGTGCAAACGATAGCCCCCGCCGATACCGTGATAGCGTCGCCGTTGAGTACGTTCTTGCTCCGTGTAAAGGAGCCGTACCAAAGCAAATTGCCCGCCGTCAGCGCGTCATAGATGCCCCAATAGGCCACCGTGCCGAGGTCTGCCGTCAGAGTGCCGAAGTCAACGGGCGCGGAGTTGGAAACCTGTTCTTTGCCGGACACGAGGGACGGCGCGCTAAAGTTGATAATCTTTCTCGCGTATCCGCCGCCGGATACCTCCGTACCCGTGCCGGATGCCGTCGGGTCGGTGAGGAAAAGAGCGAGGTAGTACGTCCCGCTCCGCAAGGACGTATTCAAGAGAGTGGATGCGTGGACGTTAGATAATGCGCTCATAGTAGAAACCTCCTAATTTTTTAATTTACCTTGAGCCGTGTTATCGTCAGCGTTTGGATATTACCGCGCGCCGTGATATAGATTAAGCCGTCCGTTTCCTGTGTCCCTCGGACGTTTACCGCCTCCGTGTGAGGCAGAGAGACGGATTTCACGTCCTGCTGATTGTAGCGCAAGGACTCGGCGAACGGCTTACACAAGAAACGTACCTCGCACGTCCCCGTAACGGCGATTTGCTCGATAGAGATACCGCCGACGACCTTTGCGGAGTACGCCTTTTCGGGCTCGTCGTCAAATACGAGCAAGCCCTCGCCGGAGAGCCATTCCGCAACGGCGCGCGCTCGCGTTCTCACGCCCGCGTAATGGTAGCCCTCACCGACGAAAGCGACCGTGCATACGATTTCGCGGTTTTCGTAACCGTCCTCTATGTCGTATGTGCCGCTCTTGCCGGGTATCGTGTATTGCGTTACCCGTTTCGCGGGGAGGAGTGTTCGGTCTGTGGATTTGAACACGACTCCCATATCCCCGCTATGCTTGTTGTCGAAAATAAAACCCATGCTCACGCCATAGATACCCCCTTGCTCCGCGATTTCGATTTCTGCATATTGTAGAGCTCGCGGGAAATCTTCTTTACGTCCGCCTCCTCACGGACGACGAGCTCCGCGATATGAAAATGATTTACGACGTTTGTATCTCCGCCGCCGGAGGTCGTCGCACCGCCGCCGCGCCCGGTCAAGTCCGCCGGGACGGATGCGGAGACGGCCTCGACGGTCGCCTTTGTGGAAAAGCCCGTTTCGATTTCCCCGATAGAGCTTTTGAGCTTGTCGTTTACCGCCGCGAGCCCGGAGTCTACCTCGGCGAGCATTTCCTCGCCCATAGCTCCATAGGCTTTTACTGCCTTGCTCTTGTTCTTCTCAATGCCGACGACTGCGCCCTCGACGTTCATTTCGGACACCCACGCCATTTTTGTGCTCGGGGAGTGGATGCCGAAAAAGTCCGTAATGCCGTCCCAAATGGAGGAAATCCACCCGGACACTTTATCCCATAGCCACCCGGCGAGCGACTGGATGCCTTGCCACAAGCCCCGGACGAGGTTTGCGCCGACCTCCGCGACCTGCGACACGCCCTCGCCGAGCGCGCTCACGATGCCGGTAATAATCTGCGGCATAGCGCGGACGATTTCGGCGATAATCTGCGGGAGGTTGGTAATAAGCGCCGTCAAGAGCTTTACGCCCGTCTCGATGATTTTCGGGATATTGTTCACGAGGGCGTTAATTACCGCCGTGATGATTTGCGGGAGCGCCTGTACTATCGTCAAAATGATTTGCGGGAGGTTGGTAATAAGCGCCGTCAAGAGCTTTACGCCCGCCTCTACGATTTCCGGCAAATGGTCGAGGAGCGTCGAGATAGTGCTCTCGATGATTTGCGGCAAAACCTCGCATATCGTCGTAATGATTTCCGGGAGGTTTTCCACAAGGGCGGTTAAAAGCTCGACTCCCGTCTCGATGATTTGCGGGATAGCGTCGAGGAGCGTCGTTACGAGGCTCTCGATAAGCTCCGGCAAAGCCTCGAGGAGTACCGGGATAGCCTCGAGAACGCCCTCCGCGAGCCCCTGCATGAGTTGGAGCGCCGCGTCGATAAGCAAGGGTATATTCTCGATAAGCGTCGATACAATGGTCGTCACCGTCTCCACCGCCGCCGGAATGAGCGTCGGTAGTGCCTCCGCGATACCTTGCACGAGCGTTGTAATGAACTGTGCCGCCGCCTCTACGACAAGCGGCAAAGCCTCGATAATGCCTTGTAGGAGCGTTGTCACGAGCGAGGCCGCCGTGTTCATAAGCTCCGGGAGCACCGATGTAAACCCGCTCAAGAGCGCCTCAAAGAGCCCGACTCCCATTTCGAGGAGTTCCGGCAGGAGAGGCGCGATAGCGTCGAGGATGCCCTCTAATGCGTTCGGGACGGTTTTTGCGAGGTTTCTAACGACCGGCGTAATGTTCTTGACGACCGAATTAAAGGAGTTTACGACGTTATCGCATAGCTTGTCTATGTCTGCGTCTGCGTCGCCGAGGCCGGTAATGAGGTTTTGAAACGAGGATTTCAGCATCCCGATAGAGCCGGAGATAGTCGCCTCCGCCTCTTTCGCCGTCGTCCCCGTAATGTCCATTTCCGTCTGGATAACGTGAATAGCGTCGATAATGTCCGAGTAGCTCGAAATATCGTACTTTACGCCGGAGAGCTTCTCCGCGTCCTCGAGGAGCCTTTGCATTTCCTCTTTCGTACCGCCATACCCGAGCTTGAGGTTATCGAGCATTGTATAGTTCTGCTTTGCAAAGCCGGAGTATGCGTTCTGAATGGAGGCCATGTCCGAGCCCATTTTGTTGGCGTTATCGGACATATCCGTAATTGCCATGTTCGCATACTCGGCGGCTTTCTCCGTGTCTCCGCCGAGGGAGGAGATAAGGCTCGCAGAAAAGCCCGTCACGGTTTCCATGTACTCGTTAGCGGAAAGCCCGGCGGTCTTGTATGCGTCGGTCGCGTACTCCATGACTTTTCCGGAGCTATCCTTAAAGAGCGTCTCAACGCCGCCGACTAACTGCTCATAATCGGCGTATGCGCTGATAACCTCCGTCCCGAGCTTGACCGCCGCCGCCGCGAGTGCCGCCGTTGCCGCCGCCGCCGCAGTTCCGAGCGCGGTCGCGGCGGTCTTTACCTTGTCGAACTTCTTTCCGGCCTCCTCGGAGTCCTCTCCGGCCTTTTTGACCTCTTTCCCGTATTCGTCGATAGACTCGGCGCACCCGTCGGAGGATTTCGCGGCCTCGTCCATATAGGAGGCGTTTTTATCGAGTTCCGAGCCGAGCTTGTTAAGCTCCGTCTCGGCGTTATTTACCTGTGTTTGATAGGAATTGACGGAGCGAGTCGTAGACTCGTATCCTTTTTCAGCGGCGGAGAGCTCGCCCTTTGCCTTTTCGAGTTCCGCCGTGAGCTTGGCTTGCTCCTCGGTCGTGTCGCCTGTCTCGTCGCCGAGCGCGGCGAGAGCGGCCTCGCAACGCGAAATCTCGGATTGCGCGGAGGAGACTTTTTCGGCGTAGTCCGATTGAGCTTTTTTTGCTTTCTCGAGCTGTTCCGCCGCCGCCTTGACCTTTTCTTTCTGTTGGTCGTACATACGGGAGAGTACGTCGCCTTTCGCGCTCAAAGCCGCGTAGCTGTTCGCCTGTCCCGCGTATTGACTCTCTACGAGCTTTAATTCCGATTTAAGCGTTCCGAGGGCGGAGTTGATGTTTTTGAGAGACTCCTTGTATTCTTTTTCGCCGTCGATAGCGACTTTCGTTTTTATCTCACGGTTTGCCATTACACGCCCTCCTCGCCTCTGTTCTTACCGTGTGCGGATAGGTATAGCTCCCAAAGGTCGAAAACCTCTCCGGGAGCCATAAAAAGAGCCTCCGCCGGGGAGACTCCGCAAAGAACGGCGATACGGTAGTATTCCGCCCGCCTTATCTTGTTTTTTTTTGATTAAGTTCCGCGAGCCCCTCGTCGATTTCGTCGTCCGCCGGGCTCGTTACCTCTCGACCATAGCCGAGCTCGATAGCCGTCATAATTGCGCGCTTGAGCGTCACGATTTCAAACGGCCTCACCATGAGGAGAAAATCGTCCTTTTCCGGGATAGCGCCCGGGTCGTATCCGAGCCGCCGACGGAGGAGCTCGCCGCGCTCTGCCAGTACCGCCGCGATAGCACACGTCGCCGCGAAGCTCTCGCGGGTATCCTGCTCTATTGCCTCGAGTGCGAGTTGTGTCCCGCCGAAATCGTCCCGGAGTGTAAACATAGCCTCGCCGTCAAATGCGAGGTAATACGTCGCGTCCGCGAGCGTCACTTTTGCCGTTTTCATGTCTTTACCCTCCAATTACCAAAGCGGGAGGCGAGCCGTTCTCGCTCGCCTCCCGTCCGTGCTGATATTAGCCTCCCACTTTGCCGAGCTTGGTATCGCACCACGCGATACACTCGCTTTCCGTCGTGAACTCTTTCGTGATGCGCCATGCGCCAGAGTTGCAACGGAACACGGTAAAGGTCGTCGCGCTCGTGCCGAACGTGATAGAGGAGCCCTTTGTCGCCGCGCTGTCGTTGCCGAGAATAGCCTTGACAAGCGGATGAAACACGCCCTTGAAATAGCGGACTCCGCCGCGAATAATGACCTTGTAATAGCAAAGGCCACCGCGAGGAGCTACGTCTCCGTCGGAGTCCGTGACCTCGCTCGACTGCGTATCCTTGGTCGCGCCGTGAATAGCGACGTGTACCTCGTCCGTCTTGTCGTCCGTTTCCAGCGCAAGAGAGCCGGAGGCGAACATATCGACCTTTTCGGCGAGCGCGTCGTCGGCGTAGATCTCGCCGGAGGCGTTCGAAACGGTGAGGTCGGCCTTAACGAGCTTACCCACGGTTACGACTTTCTCGTAGTCGTAGGTCGGGAGCGCATTGTCCGGCGTGGTTTTCGTCGGGGCGAAGATAGGTCGCTTTGCGCCAAACTGTGCCATAATAAAACCTCCTAAAAGTTTTTCGATTTGAGAAAGCCGTCGTACACCCGAGCCGCCGCGTCGGTTGCCGGGTCTGCCGCTTTCTCGTTTGCCGTCTGGATGAATGGGCGGGCGGGCTGTCCCTGTTTACCGAACTCGTCCACAAAAGCGACCTCGGCGGCGCGGCGCTTGTTGCCGTGTCGCCGAGTTCCTTTCGGGTAAACGTAGATAGCTCGTCCGTCCGATGTTTTCTTGAGCTTTTTGTCGTAGGAAATGCTTTGCGCCGTCTCGCCGGTGCTGTACTTGCCCGAGAGCATAGCGCGCGCCTCGGCCTCCTGCGCCGGGGCGATAACTTCCGCCTCCGCGACGAGCATTTCGAGCACTACCTCGTCGGGGATTTCTGCGATAGCGTCAAAACCGCCGATAAGCTCCTCAAGCCCGCTCGTGGATAGATTAGCCATCGTCAACGCCTCCCGCGATTTCGCACTCAAAGGCGTAATGCTGTCCGTTTTTATCGGAGGCCGGAGTCACCGTCGGGCGGGTAAAGCCCGCCGCCACGAGCCGCCGAGAGATTTCCCGCCGGTATGTGCGGGTATTCTTCTCGAGCGGCGCGTATAGGTGGACTTGCACGAGATAGCGGTAATGTGCCGCGTCGTCGTCTGCGAAGTCCGCCGGGAGTTCGGTATAGTTGAAAACGATATACTCGGTCGCCGCGCCCTTATACACGCTGTCAGCGGTAGGGAGGAGGCTATCGAGCGTACCCACTAAAAGAGCGTTTACGTTCATTCGCTCGCCTCCCTAAACTCGGAGCAATTAAGCTCGTAGTATTCCCGCGCCTCCGTGTATGCGCGCTCGACCTTGTACTCTTTGCCCTCATAGGAGAGCCGCTCTTGACCGTCATAGTCAGCGGCGCGGAGCTTTACCGTCAGCGCGAGCGAGATACCCGCTTGTCGGGCGGCGTAGAACTCGCTCCGCTTTGTAGAGGACACGTCGGCGAAAACGGTCGTCTCCGTGATTGTCTCTTTCGGAAAACCGTCCGCGTCGCGCCCCTCCGTAACGGCTTTGAGCGTCACAACGTCGCGCCAGTACATGAGCTATCCCCCCTCCGCCGCGATATAGGAGTCCGATAGCGAGAGGCCGTTTCTCTGCTCTTTATACGAGGCGCGGAGCCTGTCCGCGTCCTCGTTGTCGAGCCCAAACTCCGCCTTGACGTAGGTCGTCACCGCTTTTTTGATAAGCGGGTCGGTTTCGTCGTTCGCTTTTGCCTCAAGAACGCCGCCGAGCACAAGGTCGGCTCGAGCGGCGTTAATGAGGTCGGTCAATTCCCCGTCGTGGACGGTGGAGGAAAGTCTCACGCTATGGCGGACGGAGGCGAGATATTCGTCACCGACTGCCATACTCGAGCCCTCCTATTAATCCGCCGCCTTTGCGAGATGCACGAATGCACCGAAGCCCGCGACCGGCTTGGAGTCGAACACGCAAGCGCCGAGATAGTCGATGCTGTTCGTAGCAAGGCCGGAGTGCTCGGAGCGGACGACGGTAATATCCTGCGAATAGTTGCCGATGATATAGGAGAAGTCGCCGAGATACGCCTCATGTGCGGCGAGAGAGCCGGTAAAGTAGACCTCCGCGCCCATGATGTAATACTTGCCGTTTGCGAACTCGATAACGTTGTTCTTGCTCTTGTTCATCAGCGGGAAGAAGTCAGAGAAGAATGTCGCCTTGTTCATGCACCAAACGGCGTTACGCTCGTAACCGTCGCCGAGCAAGCCGTAGAGCGCGATAACGTTCTCCTCGGTGAGAGAGGCCGTCTTACCTACGGTAATCTGGTCTGTGCCGTCGGTGTACGCGCCGCTCGCACCCTTACCAGCAGTCTTAACGCCGCCGGGCTGATTTGTACCCGTGCCGGTGAAAATGTACTTTTCAATGCGGCGGGCGACGGCCTCGGCGATAACCTCGACGATATAGCTCTCGAACGCGGAAAGCGCCATCTCGGAGCAAGCACGGGAGGCTTTGACGAGCTTCACGATTTCGTAGCCGGTCAGAGAGACGGAGCCGAGGGAGTCGCTCGCGGCGGTAATGGCGGCGTTTTCGGTGTGGAGCGCGGCCTCGTCGTTCGTACCCTCGATAGCGAACTTGAAATTGCCGGGGACGTGGAAAATCTTGCATCTCTGCAAAATCGGCGCGACCTCGTACATTTTCTTGATGATCTGATTTGCGGTCGTCTCCGGGATAATGGGGAGGCCGGAGTTTGCCGCCGTGGAGTATGCGCGCTTTTCGTCGTCGGTCAGCGGCTTACCCTGCAAGGTCTTGAGCCATGCGGAGCGATAGAGCTTTTCGGTGCTCTCCGGCGTGGGCTGATTTGCGGAGCGAGCGACGGGATTAGAGAGGCCAGCGGGAGAGGCCGGAGCCGCGCCGCCGTTGAGCATACGCTCGATAGCCTGTCTCTTTTCGAGCTTCTCGTCCTCCTCGTTGAGCTCGCGGAGCTCTTTCTCGAGGTCGTCCATGTTGAGCTTGTTCTCGCTGTCGCCCTCAATGAGCTTACGGATTTCAGCTTTGCGGGCGGCGATTTCTGCGCGTCTCTTTTCGATGTTCATAATTTACCTCCAAAAAATGATAGTTGTTGTGTGGTCGGTTAGTATGTCAAAGCTACGAGTTTCTTCCGCCTCCGGGCTTGCTCCAAAGCCGCAAGCTCCCTCGAGTGCTCCTCCTCGAAAAAGCTCCGAGCCGAAATAGACGTGTCATTATAGGCGGGAATGTCCACCGCCGACACGTCGTATAGCTTTTTGACCTTTGTGATAGTGCGGGTATGGGTAACGGAGTCATAGGATGCCTCGCGCACCGTGAAAGAAAAGGACATTTTATCGACGTACCCGCCGTCGATTTCCTCGTAAAGCTCTCGCCCGGCAGTTGTTCCGCCGAGGTCTGCGTCGATGTTTACGCCGCGCTCGTCGATGTTGAGCGCGAGCGTTTTGTTTCGGAGGCGAGCGACGACCTTTCCGCCGTGGTTGTAGTTGAAAATCACGTCGGACATATCGCACTCGTCGAAAGCGTGACGGTCGATAATTTCCTTGTATTCCACGCCGTCGCACTCCCATAGCACCGTAGGCGAATTGAATACGATAGCCGTACCGCGTACCCGATACTCTTTCGAGCCCTCGTCCCTCGGAACGAGGCTAAAGTCCTGCAAAGCGCGATACTCGCGCCCCTGTTTGATAGCCATAGCCTAACCCTCCTCTTTCCCGCCGGTTGGCTCCCCGGGCGGCGTAGTGTCGTCCGGCGGCGTATTTCCGCCGGTCTGGTATTTGTCTGCGAGCTTTGCGTTTACCATGTTCAGCGTTTGGACGCGGCGCGCGCCCTCCTCGCCGCCGATGGTCGGCATATCGAACATAGTCAAGATTTGGTCGAGCGTCGCCGCGCCGATTTCCGTCAAGAACTTTGCCGCCGTGACCTTTTCCGGGAGCGTCGCAAACTGGACGGAGTTCGCTGAAAAGACGATACGGTTTCCGTACCCGAACTCCCGCTCGGTAAAGAGCACATTCGAGAACGCTTGCGAGAGACGGCGGAAAAACGGGGCGATTTCGCCGCTATAAAAAGCCTGTTCCTGTTGCGGAGTCGCGGTATTCTCGACGATTTCTTTCGACACGCCGAGATAGTCGTAAATCTCCTCTTTGACGTATGCGAGTTGTGTCGCCGGGATAGGAGTCGTCTTGTCTGTGATAGGCGTATAGTCGTATTTCGCGTCCGTGACGATAACGCCCGCTCCGTTGTTCTCCATACGGAGGTTGTCCCGGATAAAGTCGTCTCTGCGGCGGTTTAAGTCCTCCGTCTTGACGGCGTTCGAGACTTTCAAAATACCCCGGATAACCGCGACGAGCTCGGCAAACTTGCTCATACTCTGATTGAGCGTATTCGCTGTCTTGAGTGCTGTATCGAGCGGCTTGTTTCCGTCGCCGAAAATATCGTGCTCGAGGAAATGCCGCCGGACGTGGATAATTCGGGAATATTCGCAAATGTACGTTGCACCCGTCGCAAAGGTAAACCGGCAATAGAGCGTACCCATGTATTCGAGGAGCTCGAAATACTGTGCGTTGATAGGGTAGACCGCTGTCAAACGGCCTGTTTCATCGAAAACCGGGTACGCTATCGCGTTGTTATATACCTTGTACTGCGCGGCGAGCTTGTAATAGAAGTCCGCCGCCGTCATGTACGGATTAGGCCGGAACTGCAAAATGCGGTCGATATAGTCGTTTACCGCGACCGTCGTCTCTGCCGACTGCCGGACGTGGCGCGGCTGTGCGGTCGAGGCTCGGCGGGCGAAAGCGTCCACGGCGGAGCGTACCGTGTTAATATCCCACATATTCCCGGAATACGGTACGAAAGTAGACTCCCACGAGCTCAAGAGCTTGTATGCGTGGAAATCTTTATTTTTCTCGCTCTTGCCCCCGAAAATAGATTGAAAGAGCCCTCTCTTTGCCATTTTTTCACCCCACTAAATACATATAGTCCTCGTAATCCCGCACATAGATAACCCACGCATTGAGGAGGGATACCATGCCGTCGATACGGCGCTTTTCGGAAATCTTGACGGGCTGAATGTTGTTCACGCCGCTTTTTTTAACGCCTGTGTTCGTCAAGCACCAAAGCAAAACGGGATTTTTGTTGTAATTGACTTTCTTATCGGCGAGCGCCGCGCCGAGCTCCCTCATAGGTTGCGACCATGTAAAAGGCCCTTGTGCAACGGCGCACATTTCAAAGCCGTTCGCTTTCATTTCGTCCACCCAATAACCGGCGAGAGCGCGGTCGTAGCCGATTTTGAAAGCGTCTATCTTGAGTTCGTCCCGCATTTGGCAGTACCACGCCGTCACCGCCGAATAATCGACGCGAGTACCCTCGCATATCGTGACGAGCCCCCGCTCCGCCCAAATCTTATAGGGCGCTTCTTGCGTGTTGTGCTCGTCGAGCTGGTCGATTTTCTTTTGAGGGAGGAAATAGTGCTGAAAAACGTATACGATTTCATCGTCGGACGAGCGCCGGATAATCAGCGTCGCGCACGTTAGGTCGGTCGTCGCGGAGAGGTCGCACCCGCCGATAGCGTAGGTGTTATAGACCTCCTCCGGCTCGAATGTCGCCTCGTTTACTGCGTCCTCATAGGAGAGCCACGAGGCCGCGCCGGTCGCCTTTACGTTAAAGTCCTTGCAGAGAACGCCGGGCAAGTCCTCGGGATTTTTCTTTGCTCGCTCTACGAAGTCGGCGAGTGTGGTATATTGCTTTATCGTCCCGAGGCCGGGATTTGCCTTTATCCATGCCGTCGGGTCTGTCCACTCCTCGCGCTTGTCGAGCTCGTAGAGCACGGGGAGGAAACGCTCGTCGGGAGTCTGCCCGTCGGCGACCTCGCAAGCGTAGCCGTAAAGGTTATCGAAAACAGACTCGCGCACCGTGCCGGACGTGGTAATCATAATCACAAGCGGCTGTCGGCGGCTCGAGGTCGATTGCTTCATAACCTCGTAGAGATTGCGGTCGCGGATAGCGTGGAGCTCGTCGATAATGACGGCGTGAGAGTTGAGGCCGTCGAGGGTATTCGAGTCCGAGGCCAACGCCTCGAACTTGGAGGCCGTCGCCGGAAAGTAAATGTCGTTGCGGCGCTTTTTGAGAATGGCGGAGAGCTCCGGGCTCTGCTTCACCATGTTTACGGCCTCTGTGAGCGTCTTTTTCGCTTGGTCTTTCTTGGTCGCTACGGAGTAAATCTCCGCCGCGCCCTCGTAGTCTGCGACGAGCATATAGAGCGCAAGAGCCGCGAGGAGCGTACTCTTGCCGTTCTTTCGCCCTACAAGAAAGAGTGTCTCTCGAAAGCGCCGGTATCCCGTCGCCCTCTCGAGCCACCCGAAAAGGAGTTGTATAAATGCTTTTTGGAAAAGCTCGAGCGTCAGAGACTCGCCGAGCGTCCCTTGAGACTGCTTGCAAAACCGCTCGACGAATGTAATCGGCCTTTCGCCGACGGCCTCGTCGAAGTAATACGGCGAGCTCTCGTCCGCCGCGTCCATTTCCGCCACGAGGCGACCATACACGGCCTTTACTCGTTTGCTCGTGACGATTTCGCCGGAGGAAATCCGCTCCCAATATTCCCGGACGTAGTTCACTACTTGCCCGACCGGGCGGCGGGCTTTGTGATAAAGCTCATAAGCTCGTCACCCGCCGATTTCTTTTCTTTCTCCGGGAGCAACGCGACGAGTTGGTTTGTGAGAGCGGAAAAGGATTTTATCGTCGTGTTGTAGGCACGGAGAGCCGGAGACTCCCGGCGGAGCTTTTGCGCCCCCTGTACGAAATCCTCTATCAAGTCGCCGTTGTTGATTTCGTCGGCGAGGCGTTCCAATGTGACGGAGGTCACGGCAAATTGATTGATAAGCCCCTCGGCAAACTGCCGCTTTTCGGGAGGCATTTCTCGGAAAAGCCGTTTAATTTTCTTCTTTTTCGCCTCGATTTTTTCAAAAACCGAGAGCTCGTCGTAGCTTTTTTTATTTGTCGCCATATAATGAGTAAACCTCCCTCCGCCCCGGTTTTACCCCCCCTCATGTGCGCGCCCGGGTCGGTTCTTCCGAGGATTGAGGCGCGGTTACTTACCGGGTATCTATTTCGGCGCACCCCGGGGGGTATGTGGCGCTGTGATAATATTTCCGTCTGCATCGAAAGCGAGGCCGTCAGCAAGCGGCGGCGTTCCCTCGTGTATCAATGCGTGACACGTCCGGCAAACTGTCTCGAGGTTATCCTCGCCGAGCGCGATTGCCGGGTCGTCGATGTTCCTCGGCGTGAGCTCTATCTTGTGATGCACGATAACGCCGGGCTCGCCACAATGGACGCATAGCCCCGCGTCTCGCTTGAGAATATATGCTCGTGTTCGTCTCCATGCCGGAGACTCGTAAAACGCTTTCGCAAACTCTCTCATGCTCTCCGCCTCCGAGTGGATAAAGAGAACGCCTCGCGCATAAAGCGCGGGGCGCACGGCGGCGAGGTTTCCCTCGACCTCTCTTTACGCCTCAATGATAGCACGGGGAAAATGCAAGTTTCCATACGGATTTTTTTCGATACATGAGAATAAGTTAGAAAACGCCTCACATGGACGGCATAGCCCCCGCGCCGAAGTAGAGGAGGGCGAAGCGCACGAGCGCCTTGTTTCGGAGGTCGTAGAGGCTGGACGTGGAGGAATAGCATACGGCCTCCGTGATTTCGTCCTTGCTCTTGCGCTCGATGTACCAAAGCCGGAGGATACGCGCGTCGTCCTCGTCCATCTGCGCGAGAACGCCGTCTATCTCCTCGACCTTATCCCGGGTAATCTGGATTTCCCGCATAACCTCGGCGAGCTCGAGGCAGTCCGCGAGCGCGTCGTTTACAGATTTCGCGTCCGTGTACGGCTTGGACATATCCGCCGACGGATACTCCGACGGCGCGCCGTATCGTAAAATGCGCTCCTTTTTCCGCTCGAGATTGCCTAAAGCCGTCTCGAGCAAGCCGCGAGCGCGGAGAGTTTTCTCCGCCGCCTCGAAATAGTTAATCATAGCTCGCCCTCCTCGTGCGTTATCGTGGTTTAGGCGCGTTTCCCTCCGTGGCGGTATTCGCGCCCCTTGTTGTACTCATGCTTTGCCATGAGAACGGCCTCAACGTCCACGCCCATATAGGCGAGGTAATCGAGAATACGGATAATCGCGTCGCAAAGCTCGACGGCGACTCTCTCCGGCTTGCAAGTGCCGGTTTTCTCGTCCTTGTCGCAAGAGCCCTCAAACTCGCAGACTCCGCCCGGGATGCCGCAACACCCATAGATAGCCGGATTTCCGTCGCGCCACTCCTCGAGCGCCTCCGAGACTTCCGAATGAATGAGCGCGGCGACCTCGGGAAAGCTCCGAGCCGTCTCCCACCATCCATGCGCGACCGCGTTCTCGTGGACTTCCTTTGCAAACTCGTTTACTGTCATTTTCGTTTCCTCCGTTTCGGTTTTATAAATACACCGTCCCGCCGGTAAAAGCGGGCGACGATATATTTCCCTCCGTTTACGTCGTTGTGCCATGCGCCAGCATCCGCGAGGAAATAGCCCGGATAGAGCTTTTCATACTCGGCGTTGTTGGTCGTGTCCCGGGAGAGCTCCTCGGCGCGCTTGCCGGAGATACGCCCGTCCCGTGTTTTCGGCTCCGGGTCGATAAGATTTTTCGAGGCATTCCATGCCCGAGTGTAAAGCGGGCTCTTGACGATGTAATGACCGAGCCCGGCGAGGCCGCTCTCTGTGAACTGCAAGCGGCGGGAGTTCGCGTACCCGAGTCCCCATAGCTTTTCGAGCTCGTCTCTATCCATTCCGCCGGATAGCGTGACGTGATGATGATAGCGCCCATTCTTGGAGCCCTTTTCCGTAACGGCTATGTACTTGAGCGGCGGGAGTCCTTGTTTTTTCCGTGCTCTCTGCACCCGGCGGATATAATTCCGTAAAAGTCGTTGCGCCTCCTCCGGGCTCTCCGGCTGTTGCTGATATGTCAAATGGATTTCGAGGTCGTCCGGCGTAAAGTTCGCGTGGAGGAGACGGACGAGCTTTTCCTCTCTATGCCGCTGATTGAGTTTCGCTTGAGCGGCGGAGGTCGGCTTGCTCCGCTTGCCTCTGCTCCGTCCTTGCCGATAGGTCGGGTAGATATATACGTCGAGATACTCGCCGCAATAATAGCGTTTCTCTCTGTAAACTGTTTTCATGTGATACCCTCCGACGAGAGCTCGTCTATGGTCGGTTTGTTAATATTCCATACGAGCCCGTAAAAACGCGCTTTGCGCTCGATTTTTTGTCCTTGCATACCGTCCCGGAGAGTGCTATAATAATAAAGGTATGAGTAATCGCTCGTCTTTTCCGGGACGAGTCCCCGCCGACGTTCTGCAAAGCGTCGGCGGGGACTCTTTTTCTGTCCTGCATTTTCAATCCTCCGCGCGGCGGTAAAGTTCTACGAAGTCCGCCACGAAATCGAGGATAATCCGCTTTGCCTCATAATATATAATAGGTAGGAGCAAGAGCATGAACTCGCCGCCGACGGCCTTATAGCCTCGCCACGTGAGCGCCGCGGTCAAGCCCTTTGTGAAAACGACCGCCGTCACGATAAGCACGGCGAGGAACTCCGCCGCCGCGAGGCGGCTTTTCTTTTTGCGTCTCATTCTCTGCCTCCCGTAATTATGCGGAGCGGGCAATTATCGAGGCGCTCTTTCGACACTCTGATACCCCGCGTCGCGTAAAGCGTCCCGCGATCCGTGCAAACGCCGTCGCTACCGCGTCCTCTATTTCCGCCCATGTTTTCGTAATACTTGCACATTTGGCAAGCCGCCGGGATTTTCCTCATTTGAGTTACGACGACGACTTTCCCGAGTAGCTCGCTCATTTGTCCGCCTCCTCGCCCCAATCAATAGCCTTTCCGCATTGTCCGCAAAAGCTGTTGCGATTGCCGTCCTCGTTGTAGAGATATTCTCCGCTTTTACAGTTCTGACAAGCTAAAACGTTCTCGTCGCCGTCGGGGTACGGGCTCGCTTTCATTTGCAGATAGAGGGCTCCTTGTGCCACGTTACACGCCGCCCGAGTGCGCGGCGTATCCTCGCAACGTTCACGGCGAGTCGCGTCCAACACCATAAACGCGAGTTCCGGGGTCATTTTCTCGGACGGCTCACGGGAAAACTCTTTTCGCGTCGTGTATTTGCACGGATTTCCACAATTTCGCTTGTTGCACTCGGTATTTTTCTGCGGGTCGCACTCGTATAATTTCGGAAAGTTCATTTTTTCTCCTCCTCGTCCTCCGGGATAGGCGTAAAGCACTCGCAACGGAGGACGCGCTCTTTTTCGTCTGCGTGTATCGGGCTCGGGCGGCGGCTGTCCATGCGCTCTATACACGGGATACAGTAATCGCCGTCTCTGCCCTTGCGCGGGTCGTGTACCTCTCGAATGTTGTCGCATTTCCGGCAATCGAACTCGTACCGCCATTTCGGGATGTTGGATTTCCGGCGGCGTATCATTTCTCGGCCTCCTTGTAGGCCGCGCGGACTTCCCGCATAATGCCGGATACGGAATATTCGCCGTAGTCTATGAAACAGCAAATAGCCTCCTCGAGATTTTCGGCGTTTTCCGCCGCCGACGGGATTTCGTCCGGGTCGATGCACATATCCTCGAGAGCATCGAATACCGCTTTTGTGGCGGCGGCGCTTTCGACGGCCTTTTTTCTCGCTTGCTCGAGTCTGCGTTTGAATACCGCGAGCGCCTGCTCCGTGAGAGCCTCGCCGGGATTCATTTCCGATATTTTTTTCATGGTATGAGCCTCCTTGTGGCTTGCTCCCCGGCATTGAGCCGGGGAGCTTTTTAATTCCGAATTTTACAGGTCAAAGCCGGGCGCGAAGCCGAGGGAACAGAACGCGTCGGCGCTGTTGACTGTCCCGTCGGTGTGCACAAGCACGAAAAGGCTGGAGTAGCTCGCACCCGGG
>OIWK01000840.1_pt1 | contig 32119 bp, 30 predicted proteins | sample 1587401 | NCBI WGS metagenome assembly OIWK01 (sample SAMEA3888911, study PRJEB22519) | human gut metagenome | biome: human gut; feature: human-associated habitat; material: faeces | place: Denmark | collected 2009 | reverse complement strand
TCAGCCCAGTCATTATCATAGAAGATCATATTTACAGACTTTTATTCACACACTCGATTGAAACCTTCCGGAAAGTATTTGTTTGGAGGATGCTGTTCATATTCTTCACTAGCAAGCTTAACAATTATATCGTATTTATTTTCAATCTGAAGAATTCGTTCTGGAGAAAAATCTCGAGTCTGTTTGGCTTCATGAATGACTTCAGAAAAAAGATCTTTCATCTGTTTGTGCCAGATGAGTTCTGGTTCATTATCAATAGCATCTTGTAGATAACGTTCAACCGGGGTACCAGCAATTCCCTGATGTCCTTTGTGTTCGCCAAAATAATACAGAGTTTCATCAGGATTCGCAAATATGCTGACCTGTACGCATTTTCCATTGACACGAGCAGGTGTGAAGTCTGTATGCATGGAAGGAACCATAAGAAGCATTACATCACTGTATTGATCTGCATAAAATGTAAATGCATAAAAGTAATCTTTTGTTGAATCAAGTTTCAAGAAATAAGTGTACTGTTCAGTGTCGTTTAAATTATCGTGTGAAAAATATTTTTTAGTGCATGTGTCATATTTATCTGCTGGGCCATATAACTCAAATACTTTGTCTATACTATCTTCAAGCTTGATACCTCTTGCTGTACTCTCTGCGTCATCTGTTTCTGTGGTCTCTTCCTGTACGGATTCAACAGTCTCATTAATTGATTCTTTACCAGCTGTGGTTTCCTGCTTGCCACAAGCTACGAGCGCTAACCCCATTATTAAGCTCAAGATTGTTACCAGTAATTACCTTTTCATAATCTACTCTCCTTTTTAATCCTTTGTGAATTCTTCCTGCACATCACTGCGATTCCAATAAAAGAAATAATTGCGAATAGACATCGCAACACATAACACCAACATAGCGATCAGAATAAGAGCGCCTTCCATGGTAGAAAACAGCGTTTTCAACGATGCTGGTCCTGCCCAAAGGACGAATAACAGCATTTCCAATACTGCCGGCCAACATACATGCAGCAACCGCATCCATTTCTTTCTACCCGATTGGTACGCAGCATCTGTTTCCGGCGCATCCTTTCTTGTACATCGAACCACCGCTACCGGAATAGGAATACCGTGAACAGCCGTGTAATTTCGTTCTGCAGTGTATTCCACCCCATCCATAATGAATTCCGGATACATCCCCTCTTTCGTTATGGTAATCTCCTTATCCATCTCTCTCGCATAAGCATACAGTGCATTAGCGAAATCATATAAGTCTTTTATCTCGTCATCTGGTGTAAACGTAAAGGTTCTTTGGTGCTCATATTGAACCACATCCTTATAATCCGAAATCCACTTATCAAAATAATTGCCCGGCACCTTTTCCATCTGGTTGAGATACGAATCAACATCAATATCTGCAATTGTTTTATGCGTTTTTCTTAAATTTTCACAGAGATCAATCGCACACTTTGTATTTGCCAATTTTTTCTCTAACGCTTTTTCCTGTTTTACGAGAAGATTGTCCAACTCATCCGTTTCAAATAACATCAACTTAATCTGTTCGATAGGCATATCCAGCATGCGAAACATTTTTACCAGTTTTAGCAAACGGACATCTTCCTCATTATATTCTCGATATCCATTTTCTTCGTTACGTTTTGGATGAATCAATCCACTTTTTTCATAAAATCTAATATTTTGGCTTGAAATCCCTGTAAGTTTTTCTACTTGTTTGATGTTCATCATTTTCCACTCCTCCGTGTTTTGCTTTTTACACCTGAACTCTAAACCATATACAAACTACAAGGTCAATGCTTTTACCATTTTTTCTACTTTTTGAGGATCTACCATCTCATATGCATCCTTTTTTTCTGCATCATAAGAAAAATCCACATTCTGATGCGAGGTTGTCCCATCCACGTTCCATTTTCGACAAGAAGTATGCACCTGCTCCACTTTCGTGTATTCCATCAAATCCTTTACATTTTCAGCATTTACGCCGCTTCCTGCCAAAAATGTGATTTCTTTCCCATATTGGCTTTGCAACCATTGCAATTGTTGTCTTCCCGTCCATGCATCTGGCGCACCACCACTGGTAAGAATCCGGTCTGCTCCAAGAGAAATCAAAGTTTCCACCGCATGCTCCTGCTGCGTGACACAATCAAATGCCCGATGAAATACTGCTTCCTTTCCTTTTTCATGAACAAGTGCAATCATTTTTTCCGTCCGCGCAACATCCAGTGTATGATCCGTATGTAAAAAGCCAAACGCAATTCCATCTGCTCCATGTTCTAACAGTATGCGCGCATCCAGAAGCATCGTCTGATATTCTTCCTCGGAATAACAAAACCCGCCTCCCCTTGGTCGAACCATAGTCACAACGGGAATATCACATTGCTCTTTTGCACAAATCAAATGAGCGAGTGATGGTGTCAGCCCGCCCAAATACAATGCACTATTAAGTTCCACGCGATCTGCACCATTTTCCCAGGCGATTTTCACATCTTCAAAACTGCCACAGCAAATTTCCAGCAATCCTTTCAAAGAATCCCCTCCTTATCTTCTTTTTTTCCGATTTTCAATCACCTTCATTATACCGTTTCTGATACTTTTATCCAACTCATTTTCTATCCCATACGATTTACATATCTTGCTCTATTTTTCCTCACGTTTCACTTTCTTTCGCGTAATTTGTCCTTTCTCTGAAATCCCTTGACATCAGCCCGTAATAACCGATAAAATGGCAGGGATTTGACGAAACATAAAGGAGTTTTACCATGATGCTATCCAAAACAAAAGATAATGAATTAGCGCAACAAATGTTGCATCTGGTTGTGCCAATTGCCATACAGCAATTTATGCTGGCGCTCGTCAGTGCAACCGATGCTCTGATGCTAGGATTTGTCGACCAGACATCTCTTTCTGCCGTTTCTCTCGCAGGGCAGGTTCAATTTGTTCTCAATCTCTTTGTTGCCGGCATTGCTGCTGGCTGCGGCATTATGATTGCACAATATTGGGGCAAAAGAGACACTGCATCCATTGAAAAAGTCATGCCCGTTGCGTTATATACCAACCTTTTATCCGGCGGGATTTTTACAGTGCTTGCCCTTATGATACCGGGTGGACTTATGCACATTTTTACAAATGATCCCCTGCTGATTGCCAATGGTGCGTCCTACTTACGCGCTGTTGCACTTTCCTATGTTTTTTGTGGAATTTCACAGATTTACCTGATTCTTCTAAAAAACACTGGGCATGCCGCGCTGAGTTCTAAAATCAGCTCTTCCGCTGTCATTATTAATATTATCCTAAATGCCATTTTGATTTTCGGTCTGTTTGGGGCACCACGTCTTGGCATTGTCGGTGCCGCTTACGCAACAGTTACCGCTCGATTGGTCGAACTTGTATGGGCATATTTTGCTGTACGCCACGCTCATCATGTTGCCATTCGCTGGTCCGGCATTTTGCACACCAGTAAAGTTTTAACAAAAGATTTTTGGTACTACACAACACCGGCACTTGGTGCAGCTCTTGTATGGGGCATTGCCTTTGTCCTATATTCTGTCATTCTAGGGCACATGGGCAGTGATGCTGTCGCTGCAAATTCCATTGCCAGCATTGTAAAAAGTATGGTACAATGCGTAATTCGTGGTGTCAGTGCCGGTGCAGGTATTCTTGTCGGCAATTTGCTTGGCGCAAATGAACTGGAAAAAGCGAAAACTTACGGAGGCAGGATTACACGTATCTCCATTCTCATCGGTGTAGTAACCGGAACCATTTTAATTATCCTATCACCATTTGTATCTCACGTTGCTCCAATGTCGGACACCGCAAGAGGCTATCTGCAATTTATGATGGTTGTACTTGGATTCAACCTCATGGGGCAATCTGTAAACACCACCGTACTCGATGGTATTTTCTGTGCTGGCGGCGATGCAAAATTTGATATGATCGGTAATCTGGGTGCCATGTGGTGTTTTTCCGTACCTCTTGGTTTTATTACTGCGTTCGTTTTCCATGCGCCTGTCTGGCTTGTCTATATCATTATCAGCTTAGACGAAATTGTAAAACTTCCTGCCGTTTACAAACACTACAAAAAATATGTATGGGTTAGAAACATCACAAGATAAAGATGGAAAAAGGGACGCTCCTTGTGGCAAAAGGAACGTCCCTGATGTACTCTGATATACTAAATTTCGAAATAACGTTTTGCGTTGCGATATGCAATGCCTTCTACAATCTTCTGTAAAGATTTGTCATCGGCTGGATATTCGCCATTTTCTACCCAATTTCCAATCAGTTCACACATAATACGACGGAAATATTCATGTCTTGTGTAAGAGAGGAAACTTCTTGAATCGGTAAGCATACCGATAAAGTTACCAAGCAATCCTAAGTTTGCAAGCGATGTCATCTGCTCCATCATGCCTGTCTTATTATCGTTAAACCACCATGCGGAACCGTGCTGGATCTTACCAACAGCTTCTGCCGACTGGAAGCAGCCAATAATGGTTCCAATCGCTGCATTATCGATAGGATTCAATGAGTAAATAATTGTCTTTGGCAGTTCATCTGTATAAGCCAATGCATTTAAGAAATCTGCCAGCTCGTTGATTGGTGCACTCGTTGAAATACTATCAATACCCGCATCTGGTCCTAAAGCTTCAAATACCTTACGGTTGTTATCACGCTTTACACCATAATGCAGCTGCATTACCCAGTTCAAGCGATGATATTCTTTTCCAAGATGTAGCAAAATTCCCATCTTGTATTTACCGATTTCTTCATGGTTCAAAGCCTCTCCAGCCATTTTCTTAGCAAATACGGCTTCTACTTCTTCCTCGGTTGTCTTTGCATATGCTACATATTCCAAGCCATGATCACTGACACAACAGCCTGCTTCTTTGAAGTATTCCATTCTCTTCGTAAGTGCTGTCTTCACATCTGCAAACGATGTGATTTTCATGCCTGCTGCATCACCTAATTTTTCCATATAGGAAACAAAATCATCTTTCTCAATATTGACAGCCTTGTCCGGTCTCCAGGATGGAAGCACCTTTACGTTAAAACTTTCATCCGCTGCAATCACTTTATGCCAATGCAAATCATCAATCGGATCATCCGTTGTACCAATCATTTCTACATTGGAATCAAGAATCAGCTGTCTTGCAGACATATTCTGTAACTTTTCGTTGCACAGATTCCATACTTCTTCTGCTGTATCACCATTCAAAGCCCCTGTATAGCCAAAGTATCTCTGTAATTCCAGATGTGACCAATGGTAAAGCGGGTTTCCGATTGCCATTTCAAGTGTTTCTGCCCATTTCTGGAATTTTTCACGGTCTGTCGCATCTCCTGTGATGTAGCGCTCTTCCACACCATTGGAACGCATCTGACGCCACTTATAGTGATCACCACCAAGCCATACCTGTGTAATGTTTTCAAAATGAGCATCCTCAGCAATTTCCTGTGGGCTCAAATGGCAGTGATAATCGATGATTGGCATATTTTCCGCAAAATCATGGAATAAATGTTTTGCTGTATCTGTTGTTAAAAGGAAATCCTTATCCATAAATTTTTTCATGTGTTTTGCCCTTTCTCTTCTCGTCGTTTTAGTCAAAAATCGCCCACGGATTCTAGCATCTGTGAGCGATTCTGTATGAGTCTATATAATGAATTAAGCGTTCTTTACAAGGTCTACAGCGCTCTTTGTCATAGCCTTGATCTCGTCAAACTTACCAGCCTTAACAAGATCACCCTTTACCATCCAGCTTCCGCCAGCTGCGATGATCTTTGGCTCAGCAAGATACTCTAAGATATTTGCTTCGCTTACACCACCTGTTGGCATGAAACGCATCTGTGGGAAAGGAGCTGCCAAAGCCTTGATTGTCTTAAGTCCGCCAAACTGTGCTGCCGGGAAGAATTTAGCAACTGGAAGTCCATGATTTACAACCATCATAAGTTCTGTAGGTGTACATACGCCCGGAAGAATTGGAATATTGTTCTCACAGCAGTATGTTGTAACTTCTTCTGAATATCCAGGTGTTACGATAAACTTAGCTCCACACTCAATTGCCTTCTTGCACTGCTCTACGTTTACAACAGTACCAGCACCAACGAGCATTTCTGGGAAAGCTTCGCTCATTGCCTTGATAGAATCAGCTGCAGCTGCTGTACGGAATGTAACCTCAGCTACTGGAAGTCCTCCATCAATCAATGCCTGTCCAAGAGGAATTGCATCCTTTGCATCTTCTAGAACAACAACTGGAACGATTTTCAGTTCTTCAACTTTTTTTAATAATTCTTGCATTTCCATTATATATTACCTCTTTTCTAATCTCTGACCTAATAATATCACATTTCGTTGCTTTCGGCACACGACTCGACTAACGTTCTTGCTTCGCCTCTGGCTCGCAACAACTAAGTCTCCCTGTGGGCCTCGCACTAAGTTCATCCTTCGCCTTCGGCTTGGATTCACTAAGTTGCTTTCGGCCGCTTTCGGCCTATACTCCTGAGTATGCAGAGAAGCCGCCATCAACTGGAAGAACAACACCTGTGATAAATCCAGCAGCCTCGTTGTTCAAAAGGAATAACAAGCTTCCGACTAACTCTTCTGATTCGCCGAAACGTCCCATTGGAGTAGCTGCAAGGATCTTGCCTGTACGAGGAGTTGGTGTTCCATCTTCGTTAAATAACAACTTTGCATTCTGCTTTGTTGAGAAGAATCCCGGTGCAATTGCATTTACACGGATGCCAGCCTTTGAGAAATGAACAGCAAGCCACTGTGTAAAGTTGCTGATTGCTGCCTTTGCTCCAGAATAGGCAGGAATTTTGGTGAGTGGAGTGAATGCATTCATTGAGGAAATATTTAAAATATTACATCCTTCTTTGTCTACCATATCCTGGGCAAAGATCTGTGTTGGAAGCAATGTTCCAATGAAATTTAGGTTAAATACAAACTCTACTCCGCTTGGATCCAAGTCGAAGAAAGAAATTGTATCAGCGTCAATATCACCATGCTCGAAGTATTCCTTGTCTGTAGTAGCACGTGGATTGTTTCCGCCTGCTCCGTTAATAAGAATATCGCATGTTCCAAGATCAGCTAAAACTGCTTCATGTGTTGCAATTAAGCTTTCTTTCTCTAAAACGTTTGTCTTATATGCCTTTGCCACACCACCATTTGCTACGATTTCGTCAGCAACCTTCTGTGCAGCTTCTTCGTTCAAATCAAGGACTGCAACCTTAGCACCAGCCTGCGCAAGTGCTTCTGCAAACATTCCGCAAAGCACACCGCCTGCTCCTGTTACAACTGCAACCTTTCCTGAAAGATCTGTGTTAAGTGGTAATTTAATCATTGTAAATTCCTCCTGTTATTTATTAAAACTATTAGTTGTTCTTATCCGCTTTTTCAACGGCTTCAAAAAGACCATTGATATAAGTTGCACCAAGTGCTCTGTCATAAAGACCGTAACCGGCACGACCTGTCTCGCCCCAGATCATTCTACCGTGGTCCGGACGAACATATCCTGTAAATCCGTTGTCATGCAGTGCCTTAACGATCGCATACATATCAAGGCTTCCGCAAGATGAAAGATGTGCTCTCTCCTCAAATCCGTTGTCAAGAACCTGTACGTTTCTAAGGTGTGCGAAGTGGATTCTTCCCATCTTTGCATACTTAGCAGCCATCTTTACAACATCGTTCTTTGCAGAGCATCCCAAAGATCCTGTACAAAGTGTGATTCCATTGTGTGTATCATCTACAAGACCAAGGAAACGATCTAAGTTCTCCTCGCAAGTGATGATTCTTGGAAGCCCAAAGATGCTCCAGCATGGATCATCTTCATGGATAGCCATGTTTACGTCACACTCTGCTGCTACCGGAATGATTTTCTCAAGGAAATACTGTAAGTTGTTCCACAAATCATCTTCTGATAATTCCTGATACTGTGCTACGATATCCTTTAACTCTTCTCTAGAGTAGCTTGCGTCCCATCCTGGAAGTGTAAGATCACTGTCAGACTCTAATGGGTTAACCTCATCAACCTGCTCTTGATAATAAACAAGTGATGTTGATCCATCAGCAAGTGGATGATCAAGCTGTGTTCTTGTCCAGTCAAATACTGGCATAAAGTTGTAGCATACACACTTGACACCAGCCTCAGCTACACGGCGAATGTTTTCGCAGTAGTTCTCAATGTACTGATCTCTTGAAGGCTTTCCTAATTTAATATCTTCATGAACCGGAATACTCTCGATTACTTCAAAATGAAGACCTGCATCTTCTGTCTGCTTTTTCAACTTTGCGATAGATTCTCTGCTCCAAACTTCTCCAACTGGAACATCATAAACAGCTGTTACGATAGAATCCATACCTGGAATCTGTCTGATCTGCTCCAATGTTACCTTGTCGTCTTCTCCATACCAACGGAATGATAATTTCATGTAGACCCTCCTCATATTTTGAAAAATTATTATGGGCTTTTTTGCAGCCCTTATGTCTCATATCACTGTACCTATAATGTACAATCTTTCCCAAAATATTAAAATCATAAAACTTGTTGTAAACATTGCAAAAGTTGTTGTTGAGGTGTAAAATCAGATACATAACAACCCATAGAATAAGGATGGTATCTTATGGCAAAGCATTATCATTCACAATTTGACGAGCGACAGGAAATGCAGACCTCAGACTTTGAAATCTTTTATTATGAAGACAAAGCGGTATCTGATGTTTCCATGCATCGCCATGATTATTATGAAATTTATTTCTTTTTGGAGGGAGATCTTTCCTATCAAATAGGAAAAAATGTTTATCCTCTGAAATATGGTGACATCTGCCTGATTCCACCAGGCGTTTTTCACCGTCCGCAATTTCACAACAACGACAAACCTTACCGTCGTATGGTACTCTGGCTTTCGCCGGATTATTTTTCGCGCCTGCAGACGTTACATCCGGATATTACCTACAGTTTTAATTATGGAAATCAAATTTCCTGTCATCATTTCTCTTGCGATTTTGCAAATGCGCAGATTTTGTTCGACAAGCTGATTGATATTATTGAGGAACGCCAACGTGATGTTCCTTTTCATGAGCCTATGATTTCCTGCTATATTGCATCCCTGCTTTTAAGCATCAATCGCATCGTTTATATCGGGGAACGGCCGACAGCTACAAAAAGCGAACAGGGCAGTCTTTTTACCAGATTATGCGAATATATCAATACGCATCTGGATGAAGATTTGAGTCTGAATGCACTTTCGCGTGAATTTTATGTGAGCAAATATCATATTTCCCATGTATTTAAAGAAAATATGGGTATGTCTGTCCACCAGTATCTGTTAAAAAAGAGACTCTATGCATGCAAAAACAATATTCTTGCCGGAGAGCCACTTCGGGAAGTTGCCATGACTTATGGCTTCAAAGATTATACGAACTTTTTTAGAGCATTTAAGAAAGAATTTGGTATCGGTCCAAAGGAATACAAAGATTCTTTCGGCATTGTGGCACAAACCCACAAAGAAGCAACCGATACCATAGAACATGCTGTGTTTGATGAGATTTAGGTCTTATTTTCTCGCCACGATGCCAAACATGGCATCCGGGATATGAAACTCGTCCCTTTCTGCATAGATGCGTTTTCCAACGGTCTGATCTATAGACACATAAGAAAAACCTATCTTGTGCAGCACTTCTTCATCCCAGGATGGACGTGGCAGCGCACTGATGGAAAGCATGTGATAGACATCGTGACATTCTTCCTTTAGTAAATCACTCATCATATTATGTGCCTTATTTTCTGGCAGAGACAGATTATGTGCCCCCTTGGCATATTCCGCATCGTAGTTCAAAAGTATGCCTCCCTTTTTCAAAAGGGCATACCACTTGCCATAAGCCTCGATCGGATGTGGCAGTGTCCAGGTCAGAATAGTCTTCGGTAGCCTTTAATAGGTTTTTATCCATATTATTTATCCTCACCGACTACTGATTTACCACAGATGAGGCGGTTTCTACAAGACTTAAATTCTTTTCCATTTCCACGAAAAATTGTATAAAAGCGCAGGATTTTGTATGACAGTCTCCCATGCATTTGTTAGAATATAGGCAAGAGAATACAAGGAGGTTTTTACTATGATCCAAAAATATATCTATGGCGATCCGATCGAAACGGATGCCGTCATAAAAGAGATTCCGACAAGCGAGGGACATCCTTCTTATGGCACGATCTCAACCCAGGATGGCTTTTCCTTTACCTACATCATGCAGCCGGAGGATATCGTCTATGGGCTGGGCGAGTCCAACCGCGGCATCAACAAGCGAGGCTTCCTTTATGTCAGCAACTGCACAGACGAGCCCAACCATACGGAGGACAAGCAGTCCCTTTACGGTGCCCATAACTTTATCATTGTTGACGGAATCAATCACAGTTTCGGTCTTTTTGTTGACTACCCGACCAATCTAACTTTTGACATTGGCTACACCAGACAGGATACCCTGTCCATCACCTGTGCCGATGCAGACTTAAAACTCTACGTCATCGACGGCAGCGATGCCTATGACATCACCCGCCAGTTCCGTCACATCATCGGCCGCTCCTATATCCCGCCTCGCTTTGCCTTTGGTTTCGGTCAAAGCCGCTGGGGTTACGAAAAGCCGGAGGATTTCCGCAAGGTCGTTTCCGAACACCGCAAGGCTCATGTGCCACTTGACATGGTCTATATGGACATTGATTACATGGACGGCTACAAGGATTTTACGGTAAATACAGAGGCTTTTCCTGACTTTAAGGGATTTGTTGACGAAATGAAGGAAGACCACATCCATTTAGTACCTATCATTGATGCCGGAGTTAAGATCGAAGAAGGCTATGATGCATATGAAGAAGGCCTTGCCGGTGATTATTTCTGTAAAAAAGAAGATGGTTCTAATTTTGAGGCGGCGGTCTGGCCTGGACTGACGCATTTCCCGGATGTCTTAAATCCTGCTGCAAGAGCGTGGTTCGGTCAAAAATATGATAGCCTCTTATCGCAGGGAATTGACGCTTTCTGGAATGACATGAACGAACCGGCAATCTTTTATACACCGGAAGGAATGGCAGAAAAGCAAAAGATAACCAAAGAATTGCTCTCCGGCGACTCCAAGTATCCGCCAGTGGCAATTTTCTATCTCATGTCCGGAAATGATATTTCTTCGGACTATGCCCGTATGTATCACAAGATTGACGGCAAATTAGTCTGCCACAACAAAGTACACAATCTGTTTGGTTACAACATGACAAGAGCCGCATCCGAAGCCTTTGCTAAACTTGTTCCTGATCGACGCATCCTATTATTTTCGCGGTCTTCTTATATCGGTATGCACCGTTATGGCGGCATTTGGACCGGCGACAACAAGTCCTGGTGGAGTCACATTCTGCTCTGCCTGAAGATGCTGCCGGGACTGAATATGTGCGGTTTCCTTTACGTTGGCTGTGACTTAGGTGGTTTCGGAGAAAACACCACAAGAGATCTGCTCCTGCGTTTCTTAGCGCTTGGCGTCTTCACACCGCTCATGCGTAACCACTCTGCGACTAGAACGCGCGAACAGGAATTTTATCAGTTTGAAGATCCTCAGGACTTTGCAGCGGTCATCGGTGTCCGCTACCGTCTGCTTCCTTATCTCTACAGCGAGTATATGAAAGCTGCACTTAGCGATGACCTTTATTTCAAGCCGCTGGCATTCACTTATCCGGATGATGCCGTAGCAAGACAGATCGAAGATCAGCTTATGCTTGGAAACGAGATTATGATCGCTCCGGTTTATACCCAGAACGCTGCCGGTCGTCCGGTCTATCTGCCGGAAGAAATGATTTTTGTCAAATTCCTTGCAGATGGCACAATCCTACGAGAAACATGGGAAAAGGGCTGGCATTTTGCAGAAGTTGCCTTGAATGAAGTCCCGCTTTTTATCCGCAAAGACCACAAGATACCGGTGGTCGATGTGGCAGAATATGTAGATGCCATTGATATGACAACACTGCAATATATCGGATATACAGATGCCGATTACGAACTTTACACCGATGATGGTATCACACCAATCGCATAAAAAAGAATGTGCCTTGGCACCATATAGGACAGCGTTTTTGCGCTGTCCTTTTTAATACGCATTTTTCAACATTTCCACATCATATCCGGTTTCCCAGAATGTCTGAAACTGATTCAACTGCATAATGTCCGGCTGATGAAGAACATACTGGGTCTGAAGGTGAGGACTTTTTTTCTGATATTCCTTCGGGGTCATATGCATCATTTTCTGAAAAACCCGGTAAATTTTGTTTGCATTTCTTCTATGCTTTTATATCTATCTTCCTTCCATCTGCATAACGCAGCGTAACCGCTGGATATTCATCACTGTTTTCATGTAATAAATCCAACATGCCATCATGCCCCGGATAAATATATCTGGCATTCTCCTTGATCCGTTGTATGGATCTCCTGCTTTGCTCCAAATTCTGGCTCATCAAGGGAATATTCTTCCATAATTCATAGCGGTTTTTCATGGCATCCGAACATAGAATCGACTCTGCTCCACAGCGCAGACCGATGAGTCCCGGTGTGTGTCCCGGCAATTCCATAACAGACACATCCTCTGCAATCATATCTTTTTCTTTTACAAAATGCAGATTCCCCCTTTTCTCTAAATATGCCAGCGTCTGGATGCTATGCCATTCATCCGGCGTTTGATTTGCACTCTCCCACTCGATCTTATTAAGCAGAATTTCTGCATTGGAAAACAAGGGTAGATTCCCAACATGATCAAAATGCAGATGACTGATGACCACGTGCGTGATATCTTCCGGCTTCATCCCTGCCTTTTCCAATGCTTCTTTTAATTGCAAAGCGCATCCTTTTGATCCGCAGTCATACAGTATGTTTTTCTCGTCATCACACGCTATCAGAACAACCGTACTGTAACCGACAATTCCATATTCGGTCATAAAGGGCTTACCTTCCAATAAGGTCTTTACTTTCATCTTGTCCCCCCCTATCCGATCAAAGCAACCCAGAAGTCATTGACATTCGTTCCGGTAGGTCCTGTCATTACCAAACCTTCAATGGCCTGTAGTCCGTGATAGCAATCATTATCCTGTAAAATCTTTTCGTAAGACAATCCTGCGTTCTTTAAGGCTTCATAAGAATCTCCATCCACATAGCCGCCTGCTGCATCTGTCGGACCATCCGTTCCGTCGGAGCCTACAGAAAAAATTGCAATATCTTTCTGTCCGGCGATAACTTTCATCGCTGAAAAAGCAAGTTCCTGATTCCGCCCACCTTTTCCTTTGCCACGCAAATGTACGACAGTCTCTCCTCCGGCAATCAGTGCCATCTTTTTCTCCCCCGCATTGTCATGTTCCCTCAGACATAGCTGCGCCAGATTCCAGCCAACCTCTCTTGCCTCTGCCGTCACATCTTCCGCTAAGATTCTCGGCTCATACCCCAGTTCTTTACAGGCCTTGTATGCCGCCTTGCACAATTGTCGTACACTGCCAATAATCTGCGTATGGACATTACGAAGTTCTTTGGGCGTTTCATCTTTCAGGCACTTCTCTGCCTCCGCGCTCAGTCGCAATTTGTATTTTTTTGCAATCTTTCCTGCATCTGCACAACTAGACGCATCCGGATATGCAGGACCGGACGCGATCATATCCATAGGATCTCCCACAATATCTGACAAAACGATGGCTTCTACCATTGCCGGCATACACGCCAACGCAAATCTGCCACCCTTTACCTCCGAAAGACGCTTTCGAATGGTATTCATCTCTACGATGTCAGCCCCACTGGCAAGCAACTGCTCTGTGATATCCGATAATTCTTTCTTTGAGATTCTGGGTTTTTCAAACAGGGCGCTACCACCGCCTGAAACCAGAAATAATACCATGTCTTCCTCTGTCAGATCTTTTACCATGGAAAGAACCTCTTGCGTTCCTTTAAAACTATTTTCATCCGGTACCGGATGTCCTGCCTCCACACAGTGGATACGTGATAACTGCCCCATAACATGATGATATTTTGTTATAACAATACCCTTTTCATACTTGATTCCATTTTCCTGCAAATAGGAAACCGCAGCATTCGCCATCTGCCATCCTGCTTTCCCGATCGCCACAATATAAACATGCTCTGAGAACACAATGTTACTCAGAGCACGTCTTACTGCCGCATCAGGTTGAACGGATGCTATCGCCTCGTCTATGATCTGTTTCGCATCCTTTCTTAACTCCTGATTCATTCTTTATATCTCCTATCTACCAATCCGAATATCTGTCAGGTATTCATAATACTGCACAATTGCACTATGATCCTTCTGTCCGCCCTCATGATTATGCATCCACTGCATAATTTCCTGCACTTCAGCGGTCATCGGTAGCGGAGCGCCCACAGTATGTGCACAATCCAGAGCATTATTAAGATCTTTGATATGCAGATCAATCTTAAATCCCGGCTTATCGTTTCCGGCAATCATCATAGGCGCTTTTGCATCCATGACGGTTGAACCAGCCAAGCCACCACGAATTGCCTGAAAAACAAGTTCCGGATCAACCCCTGCCTTTTGTGCCAGTGTAAGAGCCTCTGACAATGCCTGTATATTGCAGGCTACAATAATCTGGTTTGCTAATTTTGTGGTATTTCCGGCACCAACCTCTCCACATCTTACCACGGATGATCCCATGGTTTCAAGAAGTGGTCGATAAACTTCCACCAGTTCTTCTTTGCCTCCAACCATAAAACTCAGCGTTCCATCCATTGCCTTTGGTTCACCACCGGAAACCGGCGCATCTAACATATCAATATTCTTTTGCGCCAACACCGCCGCAATTTCTTTGCTTGCGACCGGATTGATGGAACTCATATCAATAAAAATACTACCTTCCCGCATATATGCGGCAACACCATTCTCTCCCAGCATAACTTCTTTCACTTGCGGAGAGTTTGGCAGCATGGTCATGACAACATCACACTGTCTGCCGATTTCCTCATAAGTAGCAGATTTTGCACCACAGGCTTCCATTTCATCCAAGACATCCTGATGTCTGCCGTTCACTAAGACATCCGTATATCCACCCTTAATGATATTTTTCACCATGGGTTTTCCCATAATTCCAAGACCAATAAATCCTATTTTCATTTCATTCACCTCAAGCACTTCTATTTATTTTCTCTTTTGCTTCTTCATTTCAGCAATGTTCTCCTGAATCTCAGCCATGCGGTCATAATCCAATTCATAGAACTTCATGGCAATGATATTACACAGCCATCCGAGAATTGGAAACCCATACGTTAGAATAACCGTTACCCAGAAGATTGGCCAGGTTGCCGCATCTCCCATCTGCGGCATTACCGTCTTATATCCGATTGCTGCAACCGCAACTGCTGCAATCGTAGAGCCAAAGGAGGCAATTATTTTTTCTGTCAGAGAATAAACCGCACCAACGGTTCCCGGCATATAGTTTCCGGAACGCTCCAATTCATAGTCAATAACGTCTGCTCGCATCATTCCTTCAGCAACATTTAGGATCATCTTGGATGCATTAACACCCATGGTAAATACCACATAGACCATCATGACTACGCCACCTTTTCCGATCTGCGCCATACCTGTTGGTCCAAGGTATAACAAAAAGGCAAAGATTGCTATATTGATAAAGATATTAACAGCAGACCATACCTTAGTTGCAACCTTTACTCCTTTCTTGGCAATATAAACACCACCCAGAAATACAAAGACAAAACTAATAATCGTACCCGCATTCGTAATCATTGTCGCCGCCTTATAGTTGGCAATCAAAATACCATTTAACATGGTAAGCACAATCGTCTGGGTTGCGCTGTTAGATGCGATTTTATCTGTAATACCTGTCACCAGATAACAACGCATAGGAACATTTTCTTTAAAGATGTTTACGATTTCCTTAATACCTACCTTGGTCTGCTTGCCACCCATGGCAACCATTTCTCCCAGGATTTCCGGTGTGTCGATTCTGTGCAGACCAATAAAAGAAAACATTACGAAGATAAAAGCCGTAATGATAAAGATAACACATGCCTCACTCAGACTCTCCACATTATATTGGTTGTCATACTTTGGCAAAACTGCAAATGCCAGAATGGTATTGACAAGAATTGGTCCAATGTACTGATAAACCGTGGTAACAAAGGTAACAAACGGACGCTGCTTTGGATCATTGGTCAGTGCAGAACTGATGGTAGATGCTCCACCAATAGACATGATCGTGTAGCCGATAACAAACAAAGCATACACCAGACAAAACACAACAATTCCCGCAATACCGCTAAATTTTCCTGCCAGAATACGGAACATCAAAAGTGCCGCAATAGAACAGGTCGCCCAGCCAATCAAAAGGAAAAGTCGTATCTTTCCAATATGTTTAAACACCGGCAGACGGTCATAAATCACAGCGACAACCGGATCTGTCACTCCATCAAAAATTGTCTTAGCCTGAATGATAATACCGGTTACTGTAACCGCAATACCAAATCCGGCATTCATTGCATAAGAAGCATACATCATAAGGACATAAAATGCCATTTTCGCTGCACTGGTTCCTCCTGCAAATATCATTTCCCATGGTTTTGCCGTACGATATTTGGGATCGTTACTACCAAACATTCCAGCAAATATTTTCTTTAAATTCATAAAAACCTCCTTTAATAAATACGAATTGCCTCATATCCATGCAGGCAATCCAGTTTTATCCCCTTATCTGTCCGTATTACATGACCGCCATTTAAGGCATCCATGTTTTTATCCGCACCGCATGCTATCTCAATGAAAATATCGCGGATTGGTAAAGGCTCACAATAAGTATAATTAGCAAAAGCCCCCGATAAATTGATAAGATGTATCACCTTTCCGGCTTCGCCTTCGGTCACTGCCAACTCACACATAGGAGTTAGTGTCGGAGCGCTGCTCTTGATACCTGCAAGACTGCAAACAATATCTTTTAAGAAATCATAAGAATTGTCATAACCAAATTCGTAATAAAAAGCAGCTATGCGAAATGGAATATATAGGCTTTTCCCGCTTCCATAGTCCCTCTCATACACTCCTGCTATCTCGGTTTTCTCCGTGGAATAACAGATCTCTGGTGGTCCAAACGGCTGATTGGGAACCATATGCAGATATGTTTTTGCCTCTTTTCTACGTGTGCCTGTCACAACCAAATCTCCTGGCACAATGCAATCCACGCCCGATTCCTTACAGGACACCCACGCTTCTTTCTCTGCATCTGAAAATTGAAAAATTGCTGAGCGCACCTGCTTTTTTTCTGTAATTTCATCCATACCCAGACACTGTAATCCCATATGTTTTCTTGGTTGCCGTCTCTCATCACTCATAGATGAGCATCCATCTGCGATCAATGTTCCGCCCTTTTCTACAAAAGAATCCAGCATCCTGCACTGTGTATCCGACATCGACACGACATCAGCCAGAATAACTGCATCATATCGCTTTAGCAAAGGCGCAGATACTTCCCCAATCTTTTGTTCATCAAACGGAATGTGCAACTGCGTCAATACCTGTACCCAGCCATCTGCCTCCGGATCATTTCTTCCCATCAGAGGCTTTTCTATCAGTAACACTCGCGCTGCTGATTGCTGCCCCCGAAAAAGTTCTTCATGTCGCGCGAAAAAATCGAACGCTTTCTGCGAGGCTTTTATGCCTGACTGATCTGCACTTTTTCCCAAGGTTCCAAGCAAATAAAGGCTGGTACTTCCTGCATATACCAGATTCTGCCATTGTCGTATCTCCAGAAGTCCTTTGGATATGCTGCTGTGCCGGTATCGAAAAGCCATATAAACGGCAGATGCATCATCCACAACCTTGTTATGTAAAGGTCCTGCTATTCTTCTTGCATTGACCGATGCATCATAAACCCATGCGTGATGGTTGACATCCTGATTGCACTCTGTCCGAAAATAATCAAACCCATTTATAGTAATATTCTCATTGATTCCCTTCACAACTTCGTACATCCTCTGTTTTTGTTTTTTGCTACATGCACCAATAAAGGCCATATAGCGTCCAAAAGCCGGATCTTTGGGATTCAGGCTATCCGGTATCTCCATTCCGGTCTGCTCTTGAAACAATCGTCTGCAATTCTTGCAATGACATGGCTCATGAACCTGTAATTCATAGTCCACAACAAAGGTAGAACTCATATTGCAAAACAAACCATCAAAGTCATATTTTGAAAAAAGTTCTCGCAGGATATCATATACATACCTCTGTTGATAATCTCCATTGATGCAAGTCTGCACATAACCATTGTAAATCAGCGGCTGTCCCGAACTCTGGCGATATGCCCACTCCGGATGTTCCTCATACAAGGTTTCATGCACTTTTGAAAAATCACAGCGGGCAATCACCCGGATACCGGCCTTATGACATTCACGAAGTATATCAGCCAAAGTATCTCCCGTCAGATAATCACTCTGCTTCTGTTGCGCGACTTCCGTCGGATAACTTGCAATAATACCAGCAGCATTTAACGTCACAACCGTTGCATGATATTGTTTCAACTCATCTACATAAGATTTTGCATCCATATCTGCCATATCAATCTCACGTAAATTGGTCTGCACCATACGCCATGGAAAAGTTTCCCACCATCTGGTGTCGCTCATGTTCCTTCACCTCCTCCTTTGAAGTTGCTCCCATTATAAAAACGTGTTATGATCTTGTATATATCTGTTTTCTGTTTTTTATATCTGTTTTCTCCCTTTCTATATTTTGTATCGTTTCTGGATATATTTTAACTATTTTAAGTATAAACAAATCTCAGGTGGCTTGTATAATAAAGTCACATCCATTCCAAAACGTTTGTAACTGAAAGGAGATTAAACTAATGAATGAGATCAGAAAAGTAGTATCTACATTGTGGTACGACAAAGATAACTACCACACCTTGCGTAATGTATTTCCAAACGCAGAATTTATATATGTAGACTTTTATGACAAAGAAAAATTGGAGAAGGAAGCAAAAGACGCAGACGTTGCTCTTGTACTGGGCGATGTCCCGGATTGCCTGCTAGGAGAAAACTCTCTAAAATGGATTGCCTGCGACCATGCCGGACTTAATGGTTCTGCACGCCCGGAGGTTTTTGCCAAAAACATCTTCGTGACAGGTGCCGCCGGAAGAAGTGCCCCTGTTCTGGCAGAACACTGCATCTATTTTATGCTGCAATCCTGCTATCACACCAAAGAACTTTTGGCTGCCCAGGAAAAAGGTCAATGGGGTGTTGACGGGTCGAACAAATGGCGTGGACTTTACGGAAGAAAAGTTGCTATACTGGGAATGGGTAATAACGGCCGTATGCTTGCTGACCGCCTGCAAGCCTTTGGCATGGAAATCTATGCCTATGACAAATATCCAATCAACGATTATGATTACATTCCTCACAAATACTGCGGTCTGAATGGCGACACCTTAGATCCTATTTTAGCCGAATGTGACTTCATCGTTCTGACACTGGCTCTAACCGATGAAACTTATCATATGTTTGATACTGAAGCATTCCGTAAAATGAAGTCCAATGCCGTCCTCATCAATATGGCACGTGGTGGCATCGTGGATACTGCTGCCCTGACACAGGCTCTAGAAGACGGAGCGATTGGCGGTGCCGGGCTCGATGTAATAGAAGAAGAACCATTCCCATCCGACCACCCTCTTTGGAGAATGCCAAATGTCTATATCACACCACATATGACGCCTCAGGTTCCCAACCGCGCTGGCCGAAGCATTGAGATCATCCGAGAAAACGCACGTCGCTTTGTAGCAGGAGAACCAATGTTAAATCTCTTAAAACCAACCGATACCTTCCAAAGCGGAAATGGCAATAGCGGCTGGGCAAGACTAACACAATCCAACCTATCCAAAGAAGAGATTGCCAAAATTCCTCTGGAAAAATTCTTAGGGAAACGTGGTTGGACAGATCCTAGTGAATGGAATTATCTAGACTAAAAGAAAGGAAGATATCATCCATGGAAGAATTGAATTCATTGACAAAACCTACTTTGACCGATGTGGATATTCAAAACCGCCTCTCACTGCTGTTGGAGTTTCTCCAATGTAATGAGGTCTTGTATCTTTGGCAGTATGATACCGAAGGCAATTGTCTTTGGACCAATTCTTCTCTTCCTATTTATGATACCATGCTCCGCCATGCCAAAGACTTCGATGAAATCATCGCTTTTGGTCAGGAGCATGATACCCCTCTAATGATCACGTCACTCACCGGAATGATGTGGTCTGTCGTTTATCAAAAGGATATCGCTCATCAACTAAGCCGCATTCATATCATTGGTCCGGTCTTTACAGCCATGCTCTCCGACGATACGATTGCCCTATTGCAAAAGCGCCCCGATATACGAGAACACTGGAAGGTCAAATTATACGATTATCTGCGTCAGGTTCCTGTTGTTACAACAACAAATTTTATCAAATACACACTTATGCTTCACTTTAGCATAAACAACGAACATTTGAAGCCATCCGACATCACCTATGCCGACTTTAACTATGATTCTTTTGCAGATAGATCGACGAAATCGGTAGATTATGCTTCCTATTGGGCCAGAGAAAATGTCATGCTCGATATCATACGAACGGGCGATATCTATCGCAAATCATCACTTGGTCCGGCGTCTGCACACCTTAGCAATATGCAGCCACAAAATATCCAGGAGTTGGAACGTACCCGTCAATACACCATCATATTTATCGGTCTGTGTATCCGCGCTGCGATTGATGGTGGTGTGTCTCCGGATACGGCATTTTCCCGCGGCAATATTTATTTAAACAACCTATCTCATGCCAAATCCTACGGTGATATCACAGCGTCTGCCCAGTTGGCCTTTGATGATTTTCTTTTTCTGGTTCATAATCATCTGCATCTAAATCATTATTCTGAAAATATCGCAGCCTGCATCGACTACATCGAACTGCACACAGATGATGACCTGAATATTCCTCTGTTGGCTGAAAAAATCGGTTATAGCGATTACTATCTGTCAAAAAAATTCAAAAAAGAAGTAGGCGTCAATATCAACGCCTACATCAAAAAAGCCCGGATACAGAAAGCCGCCTATTTACTTGTTTCATCCAAAATGAGTATTCAGGAGATTTCTGATATGCTCCACTTTGGCAATCGTAATTTCTTTTGTCGTGCCTTCAAAGAAGAAATGCATACAACACCGGCTGCTTTCCGCACCAGCCATCAAAAACATTAAACATTTATCCTACGATCACGTGGCTCTCTGCAAGACCTAACCCTTCTGCCTCTACACGTACACCTGCCTCTCCGGCTTCTGTACCGGCACGAAGGATGACCTGCCATCTGCCCTCAAAGGATGTAAATTCTCCCTTGGTGTAATTTTCCTCTGTCTGTCCTCTGCCTGTTCCAAAACCTGCCAGACTTGCAGCACCTTCTACTGAAACCTTTACCAGCGTATCCTCTGCTGTCGGTACCCAGTTGCCTTCTGCATCTACGATTTCAACGATGCCATAAGCAAGACTTTCTCCATCAGCAGCAATCTGATTCTTTTCCATAGTAATTTTAAGTCCAACCGGCTCTCCCACAGTTTTTACTTCATCACGGGATACTTCCTGTCCATCCTGATAACTGATCGCTGTCAGAGTGCCTGCCTCATATGCCACTTCAAATTCTGCCTTGAAATGGCATTCTGCCCCCGCTGGTTTTTTGCCAAGAGACTTGCCATTTAACAAAAGTTCTACTTCCTCAGCACGGCTGTAAACATCTACACTTACCACTGTCCCATTTTCGCAATTCCAAGACCAGTGGTTTCCGCCTTCTGCCCATCCATAACGACCAATCAGGGCGATCTTTCCATTGTTTTTCGGATCTTTTGCAAAAATATAAGTATCGTTTGCACCCCAGATGATCTGATGATATCTTCCCTGGGCTCTGACATTTCCGCAAAGGTCAAAGTCTCCTGCCTGTGCCAGACGCCAAGGATAACCTGCATAGTTTAACATCTGCGACATCTGTGGCACTTCTTCTTCGCTACAATAAATGCTCTTTCCAATACCTGCTTCTCCAATGTAATCCATGCTTGTCCAGAGGAAATCTCCGATCACATACGGAAGGCGCTCTACATCTGACCAATAATCTTCAAATTGCCCCGGCTTGCTCTCTGTACAAAGAATCACACGATCCGGGAAAAGTTCATGGCTAGTCTCATAATGATAGTTCAGGTAATTGTAACCGACCACATCCCAATCTTTAACAAATGGGGCAGTATATTCCATCCAGATCTTCTTGCCGTAGGAATTATCCATATTTATGACAGAACCACCTTGCGGCATCTCTTTGCGGAAAGTCTGCCAAAAAGCTGCATTGTCCTCATTATCCAAGCCCTTAAAGAAAGAACAAAGTGCTCCGCTGACCAGTCTTGTGCTGTCCATATTTCGCACTGTTTTTGCCAGCATAGCAGAAACCTCATATCCAGCAGCCATACCGCCCTGTTCGGTCAACTCATTACCAATGGACCAGAAGAAAATAGACGGATGATTGCGGTCGCGTCTTACCATAGCCTCGATTTCTTTGATACCATCCTCTGCAAACTGATGACTGAAATCGAAACTATTCTTAGGCAGATTCCAAACATCAAAAGCTTCATCAAAGACAATCATTCCCAGTTCATCACAGATATCTAAGATCTGCTCTGATTGCGGATTGTGCGCCAGACGAAGAGCATTGTATCCATTATCCTTATGCAGTTTTACCTTGCGGTACTCGGCATCGTAAAAACTTGCCGCACCCAGAATTCCATTGTCATGATGGATACATCCACCTTTCAACTTGATGGATTTTCCATTTAAAAGGAGTCCATTTTTAGCATCTGCTGTGATGGTACGAACACCAAACCTTGTCGTAATCTCATCCTCGTAATCGGTCTGTGCCATCAAATCCTGGCGGTTGTCCAGAGACATATGAACATTACCAGTTGATGTAAGACTCAACTGTGCCTTCACTTCGTAAAGATAAGGATTCTCGGTATCCCAAAGTTCTGCATTTTCAATAACAAAAGCCTGTGGAACTACTTGACTTGTTCCTGCTGTAAGACGGATCTTCTGATAACGCGTAGCCACTACTTCTTTGGTATCTTTTTTGCTTACTGTGAGTTTCAAAAAGCCTTCCGCATCTCCGGTTGCCTTTGCCAGATCATTGACCACAGTAATTTCCGCCTTGCAAAAAGCATCCCCATTTGTAATATGATCGGTATATACAAAAATCCCATCATGCGCAATGTGAAATGCCGGTGCACTTAAGAGGTTGACACCACGATACATTCCGGCGCCCGAATACCATCGTCCGTTTGGCTCATCATCGGTATGAACGATGACCTGTATCTCATTATCGCCGATTTGTAAAAACTTGCGGATATCAATGGTAAATGGCGTATATCCATAGACATGACTGCCAGCCGGATTGCCATTGATGAGAACCCTTGTTTTGCCAAAGCATCCCTCAAAATGTAAAAGCATGGTATCCGTCATTTCTTCTTCTGTCAGCGTAATGGTCTTTAAGTAAGTTCCCGCACTCCCCTTATAAAATCCGCTCTCTGCCTTTCCCGGAGCATCCGGTGTGACATCTGTTTCCACCATAAAATCATGTGGTAGATTGACTTTCTTCGTCTGCTGCGGCATCATGGGGATATTGGATTTTTCTCCATTCATAAAGAGCCAATCCAGATTCAGATTTGTTTTTTTCATAAAAACCTCCTGCTATGATTACAAATTCGTATTTTCTTCTTTTATCATCTTGTGATTTATCATAACCGAAGAGTGACCTGGCTTTAGTTCCAAAATTCGTTTTTTCACTTGTAAATTAGTGATAATTCACTTTTTACAATCATAACCTTCTTTGACAAATTCTGTCATAAACGGCTTGCCCTCTAATAGCATTTTATCTCCATATCACGCCCCCCTGATACTAAAAAAAGTACCATATCCTCTTCTGTCAAATTTTGCACCATAGAAAGCACTTCCTCTGTACCACGAAAGCTGTTCTCATCCGGCACCGGATGTCCCGCTTCCACACAAGTTATGCGAGGCAATGCTCCCATCACATGATGATATTTGGTAACTACAACACCTTTTTCATATGAAATATGCTGTTCCTGCAGATAGGAAACCGCTGCATCCGGTTTTACCGATGCAAGCACTTCTGCAATGATTTGATTTGCTTCCTTTCTTAGCTTCTGATTCATGCGTATCTCCTCCAGCTTCATACAAAAAATCCCAGACATCTCTGTCTGGGATTTCATATGATAGTACGGGCAACAGGACTTGAACCTGCACGGTCTCCCACTAGAACCTAAATCTAGCGCGTCTGCCAATTCCGCCACGCCCGCACATGTAACTTGCTTTCGCAGTTACTAAACAAGATTATCACATTACGTTATAATTAGCAAGCTAAAATCATCAATTTACATCAAATCGTTTTGCCCGCATTTTCATATATACTATCATTTCCTCTTGTTTTTCCACAGGGAGTTTTGATTGTTTAATAAGTATTATATATGCTTCCATTGTTTTACACACACGCTGCATCATCTTATCTGCCGCTTTACGATTCACTCCACAATGTTCAGCCATCAAATAAAAGTCTTTTTTTGTTATATTCTTCTTTTTCCCGTTGACAGTAAGCGCCATTTCTTCCTCATCTTCTGGCAAAATAAGATTTGTAGGAACAATATCATATGCAGCTGATAAACTATACTCTCTACACATTGAAACTTTTTCTCGCAAGGAAAAGTTTTTCAAATGCATATCTGAATTACCAATCAAAAATGATATCAGTATTCTCAAATACATTTCTGATAAATCAAACCCTACCTGATTTGAATATTTTTTTATAATTCTGCCACAGCCTTCGTAAGACCCTCTATACTTATCATAGGTAAGCCGATTAGATAATTGGCAAAAATCTTCCATTGCATATTTTTTTACTTTATCGTCTTCCACATCACGATCTATTCGTTTTGTAATATATGCATACGAATCTCCTGTCTTAATCAAGCCAAATGGCACTGTCTGCACGCCAGCGACCTTTGCAATACGCATTGCAAGGTCTTCATATTCTGGTAAATATGCATACTCCTCTGTTTGCGGTTTCAAAATATACCCTGTGGGATAATCGACAATTGTCAGCCTACTATGTTCTCCTCGTGAAAGATGTAATGACAACTTTTTTTGAACACCTGGAATCGTTATTTTCTGTTTAACTGTTTCATTTGCCAATTTTTCCATTTGGTCTTTAGATAAATCTATTTCTGGAAAATCTGATGTTCCAAAAAACTCTTTTTGGCATTTTTTGTGCCATTCATTCTTTATTTCATACTGACTTTGTTCAGATATCACTCTTCCGCAATATAAACATCTTATTTGTTCCATCATCCTCCCCTTTCATCAAGTACTTGCACATCCCCCACGCAATCTTTACATGCAGAAAGCAATAATCCAAATCGATCTGATGTATCAAGTTTCCAATTGTGACTAACTAAATAAAGCAACCACCCTTCAGGAATCAATCCATCAAAAAAAGGAAATAATACATTTGATTCATAACACTCCTTTGCTAGTGGCATCGTAAGACTAACTGGTAAGGAACAGGGATCCATCATATATTGTTTATCATAAGAGAAACGATAACCTTCGTCTGTTTCCTCTATTTTCCCTGCATATCGATTCTGAACATACACAAAACCAACTCGTTCAGCCATCAGAATCCTCACGCTCCTTTCTTCCAGGAATGGCCTGCATACCAAACATCGCTAACGCCTGATTTACCTTATCCAAACGTACCGTCTCCTTTCCTTGTTCTAATTCCCTAACAAAACGTAATCCCAGCCCTGCTCGCATTGCAAATTCTTCCTGCGTTATTCCTAGTTTCTTTCTTTCACATTTTATATATTCACCAATATTATTCATAAATAAAAAATACACCCTTTCGGGTGTATTTTCAACCTTTTTCTTTGTCTTTATACCCGACCGGGTATATTTTTATATATCCCATCTTTATTACACCCTTTCGGGTGTATTTTATTTTGCCTATGAAGTTGTATCCACTAGCTTTCCAACTACAAGATTTGTCATTACTCCTGCCTTTTTCTGCTTTCCATGCCATTAGGGACACTCCTTGTGGCAAAAGGAACGTCCCTAACGCAAGTTAATGCAACTCCATTTTACTGTGCAAACATAAGTTATGCCCATCTCAAGATTCGCTTTATATCATCCAGATTTTCAACAAAAAAGATTCCCTCCTGTCGCTCGTTAGAAGATAATCCTTTTTCAATCATATGATTTAGAAGTGCTTTCAAATCATCGTAGTAACCATTCAGGTTATAGAGAATGCAGGGTGCCTCCAGATGTTTCAAAGACACCTTCGACATTACCTCTGCAATTTCCTCCAATGTTCCCGTGCCGCCTGGGAAGGCAATAAAGGCTTCTCCTAACTCAATCATTTTGTTTTTTCTCTCAGACATATCCTTAGTCACAATCAGTTTTGTCAGTCCATCGTGTTGAAACTCATTTTCAATAAAAAAATTCGGCTCAACACCCGTAACATCACCGCCTGCCTTCAATACACTGTCTGCCAATGCTCCCATTAAACCACCTTTAGAACCACCGTAAACAAGTGCATTTCCACTGTTTCCAATCCATGCCCCCAATTCCTCAACTGCTTTTCGTAAGCACGGGTCATTTCCTTCGTTTGCCCCAAGATAAACTGTTATATTCATTAAAAATTTTCTCCTACAACTTACTATTTATCTTTCAGTTTCTATTATATCATTTTATTTACTTATAGGAAATATTACATTTGATTCATAAATAAAAAATACACCCTTTCGGGTGTATTTTATTTTGCATATGATGTTGTATCCACCAGTTTCCCAACTACTAGAAAACGCCGATCACTTTGACTGCCGATGCAGGTCGACAGAACCAGAAGCTTGTCCTCTGCTGTTACTTCCACACCTTCTCTGACATGGGTAATGCTTCGCCCTTCTTCTGCACATGATTGCAGCGAATCCAAAAACTGCTGCACACCATCTGTTGATTTCAGATCAAACATGGCTGGAATATAATTATCATTGTAATTGTATACGCCAAAAATCTGATACGTATAGAGTGCATCTGCTGTTTCAAATGTCATTGTCTCATTTTGTTGAAAAAAAGTCTCCTCATCAAACAAATGCAAGGAACCAAACATGGTATCCGCACGCATATCGTGACCATACAATATCGTAATGCCATCCGTCATGTCTTGACTGTTGCACTGATTGCTGTAAATCGCTCCTGCAATCGTCTGCACATGGTTGATATCGTGATTCAGATAATAATTATCTTCTTCTGTCTGCAAAACCGGATAATCCACAATGGTGTTTGGCACATTAACCCAACCGTACACATCTTCATTCTGTTCCTTCAAAGACGCGAAATCATGAAGCGGTGTTGCCACAGGTTCTTCTTTCTTTTCTTTTGGTTTGTTCTCTTTTTCGCGCATTTTAGCATATTCTGCTTCCGCAAGGTCATTTTTGTATTGTTGATACATGTATCCACCAAAAAGTAATACCGCCGCAACCAAAATAATGATGCTAACCACTCGTAAAAAGCGTATCTGCTTTGCATGATCCTTTTTTTCTTTTGTCATTCTGTCATCACTCCTTGTGGCAAAAGGAACGTCCCTAACGTAAGTTCTCCAGAACTGTCTTCGCCTCTGTAAGATAATCATTCTCTACTGCATAGATTTCACCTGCGTCTGCTGCCTTGGCAAATTTCTGATCCATTGGAAGTTTGCCAAGGACAGAAATACCGAGTTCTTTTGCGACATCCTCAATATGACTATCGCCATAAATATGAATCTCTTCATCGCAGTTTGGACATTTTACATAGCTGTAGTTTTCAACAACACCAAGTACCGGAATGTCCATCATTCCTGCCATGTTGTATGCTTTCTTTACAATCATCTGTACCAATTCCTGTGGAGATGTCACAATCACGATACCATCTACTGGAAGTGACTGGAATACCGTAAGTGGAACATCACCTGTTCCAGGTGGCATATCAACAAACAAATAATCCACATCGCCCCACTGTACATCTGTCCAGAACTGCTTTACTGCACCTGCAATAACAGGTCCTCTCCAGATTACCGGCTGTTCTTCATCCTCTAAAAGAAGATTGATAGACATAATCTTTGTTCCATCTTCCGCTTCAATTGGGAACGTACCATTATCATCACCAATCGCCGGACCGTGTACACCAAACATCTTTGGAATCGATGGACCTGTGATATCTGCATCCAAAATTCCCACCTTATATCCAGCTTTTGCCATCATAGATGCCAGTGAAGATGTCACAAAAGATTTACCTACACCACCTTTACCACTGACAATACCAATCACATGTTTAATACGTGCATTTGGGTTTGTTTCAACCTCAAATGGATTTTTTTTGTTTGCTGATGCACAGCCGGCACAGCTTTCTTTTGAACAAGTAGATGCACTAGCGCATCCTTTCTTTTCTTCTGCCATAATATTAATTTCCTCCCTTTTATACGCGTTTTCGCTTATTATCCATAATTGCTTTTAAAGATTCTGTATACGGAGCTCGTGCAACCCCATATTCTGTCACAATGCCTGCGATTAATTCATGGTCTGTCACATCGAATGCCGGATTAAAGATTTTAACATTTTCTGGTGCCATACGCTTTTCATACCACATTTCTGCAATTTCTTCCGGTTTACGTTCTTCAATGACAATATCATCTCCCATGGCAGTTGCCATATCAATCGTAGATGTCGGTGCACAAATATATACCGGAACATTGTACTGCTTAGCTACAGCGGCAACAACAGATGTACCAATTTTATTTGCTGTGTCACCGTTGGCTGCGACACGGTCACACCCTACAAATACAGCATTCACCCAGCCGTTTTTCATAACCATTGCTGACATATTATCACAAATCAGTGTTGTATCTACACCAGATTCCTGCAATTCAAATGCAGTCAATCGTGCCCCTTGTAAAAGAGGTCTTGTTTCATCGCAAAATACATGCAAATGATAATCATTTTCTTCTGCCAGATAAATTGGTGCCGTTGCCGTACCATAACGTACTGCGGCAAGTTTTCCTGCATTACAGTGTGTCAGGATGCCATCGCCCGGCGAAATCAGTTCCATACCATATTCACCAATCTTATGGCACACTTCAATATCCTCATTGCGGATTGTGATTGCTTCCTGATGCAACGCCTCTATGATTTGTGGCAATGCTTCTTCTTTATGTGCTACTACAACAGCTTCCATGCGCTTTAATGCCCATGACAGATTGACTGCCGTCGGACGTGATGCATCAAGATATTCCTTATCTTTACAAAATGCATCATAAAATGCATCATATGTTTTTGCATCATATCGACATGACAACACATACATACCGATTGCAGCTGCAACACCGATTGCCGGCGCACCACGTACCTGTAACAAATAGATGGCGTCCCAGATTTCCTTTGCGGTTGTCAAAGATAACATCTCAATTGTTCCCGGTAATTTTGTCTGATCAATGATCACGAGAGCCCTGTTCGCCTCATCCAATGAGACTGTATCGATTTCTGTAATTTTTCCATCCATCTCATTTATCCCCCTATTATTTTCAACACCTATATTGTACTGAATTTACCCGGAATATACAAATGTGTTCCTCGGAAAGTGCAAGTTTGTGCCACTCATAAATTTCTGAGTACTCTGGTACAGATGCAGACGCAAAGACGAGCCGGTCACCTGACCGACTCGTCTTTTTGAAAATAAGAAATGATGGGAAAGCAATTATTATGCTAACTCAGCCTTTAAAGCTTCTGTTAAAGCTGGAACAATCTTCTTGAGATCTCCAACAATACCATAGTCAGCAACATCAAAGATTGGAGCATCTGCATCTTTATTGATTGCAATAATGATGTCAGATTCTTCCATACCGGCAACATGCTGGATTGCTCCAGAGATACCGATTGCAAAATATACATTAGGACGAACTGTCTTTCCTGTCTGTCCTACCTGATAATCCTGTGCCAACCAGCCGTTTTCAACAACAGCACGTGAACAAGATACCATTCCACCAAGAACATTTGCTAAATCTTTCAACATCTGGAAATTTTCAGCACTACCAACACCACGTCCACCAGATACTAAAATCTTTGCGTCCATGATATTTTCAACAGTACCAACTGCCTTTACAATTTCCTGAATTTCAACATATTTGTTGTTCTTTGTAAATCCAGGATTGTAGTTGATTACTTCTGCCTTTGCACCCTTAACTGGTGTAATCTTCTGCATAACACCAGGACGAACCGTTGCCATCTGAGGACGGTGATCTGGACAAGCAATTGTTGCGATTGTGTTTCCACCAAATGCAGGTCTTGTCATAAGTAACTGACCATGCTTTTGTGTATCTTCTTTTCCTTCTGGAACAGTAAGTGGGAAATCACCAATCTCAAGTACTGTACAGTCTGCTGTAAGACCTGTCTTAACTCTTGCTGAAACAGTTGGTCCTAAGTCACGTCCGATAGCTGTAGCACCAACTAACATGATGTCTGGCTTATACTCATTGATTACAGAAGCAAGTGCATGTGCATATGGTTCTGTTCTGTATGTTTCAAGTTCCGGATCATCTACAACGATTACTCTGTCTGCACCATACTCAGCCAAAGAATCTACAAGATTACCTACGTTATGTCCTAAAAGAACAGCTGTAACATCTGTTCCCAAATCTGCAGCAAGTTCTTTTGCCTTTCCGATCAATTCGAAGGCAATGGAACTAATTTCATTATCTACCTGCTGTGCGTAGATATATACGCCCTTATATTCTTCTAATGCCATTTTATTCACCGTTTTCCTTCCAAATTAGATTACATGTTTTTCTTTTAATTTGTCCATGATATAAGATACAGATTCGGTTGGGTCTAATGTAACCTTTTCACCTGCACCCTTACGTACCTTATCAGATGCCTTAGCGATCTTTGTTGGAGATCCCTTTAATCCGAGATCAGAATCGTCAACATCCTTTAAGTCTGCACGGCCCCATACGGTTACTTCTTTGTCATATGCGTCAAAGATTCCGCCTGGTGTCATATATCTTGGTGTATTTAATTCAGAAAGAGCGGTTACCAGACAAGGCATCTGAGCCTTAATCATATGGTATCTGTCTTCATACTGACGCTTAACGATAACAGAATCACCTTCTACCTTAAGATCCTCTGCATAAGAGATTACCGGAATACCAAGATGCTCTGCGATCTGTGGTCCAACCTGTGCAGTATCTCCATCAATAGCCTGACGACCTGTGATGATAAGATCATAATCAATATTTCTAAGTGCTCCTGCAATTGTTGTTGATGTTGCCCATGTATCAGCTCCACCAAGTACTCTATCTGTAACAAGAACTGCGTTATCAGCGCCCATTGCCATAGCCTCGCGAAGTACATCATCTGCCTTAGGAAGACCCATGGTAAGAACGGTTACTTCTGCACCGATTTCATCTTTGATTCGAAGTGCTGCCTCTAATCCGGCTTTGTCATCCGGGTTCATAATAGCAAGCATTGCTGCTCTATCAAGTGTTCCGTCTGGGTTAAACTTAACGCCACCCTTTGTGTCAGGAACCTGTTTAATACATACTACGATTTTCATGTATCTATTTCCTCCTATTCCTATTTCAGTAATGCACCAGAGATAACCATACGCTGAACTTCTGAAGTTCCTTCGTAGATCTCAGTGATCTTAGCATCTCTCATCATACGCTCTACGTCATATTCACGGATATATCCATATCCACCAAAGAGTTGAACAACTTCTGTTGTAACAGCCATTGCTGTCTCAGCAGCAAAAAGCTTAGCCTTAGCAGCTTCTACAGAGTAAACTTTCTGGTTTGCCTTTGCCATAGCAGCCTTGTAAACAAGAAGCTGTGCAGCTTCTACACGTGTTGCCATATCAGCAAGCTTGAACTGTGTATTCTGCTGCTGTGCGATAGAACGACCAAACTGCTTTCTTTCT
>OIWK01000835.1_pt1 | contig 32205 bp, 34 predicted proteins | sample 1587401 | NCBI WGS metagenome assembly OIWK01 (sample SAMEA3888911, study PRJEB22519) | human gut metagenome | biome: human gut; feature: human-associated habitat; material: faeces | place: Denmark | collected 2009 | reverse complement strand
TACGATAAATCTATACGAGGAGAATGTCTATGAAAGTTTTAGTTTACCGCAAATGTAGCACATGTATAAAAGCTCTGAAATGGCTGGATGAACACAATATCAGTTATGAAGAACGGGCTATTAAAGAAGAAAATCCTACCTATGAAGAATTAAAAGAATGGTACACCAAAAGTGGTCTTCCACTGAAGAAATTCTTTAATACGAGTGGGATGCTCTATAAGGAAATGGGATTGAAAGATAAGTTAAAAGATATGTCTGAAGATGAACAGCTGAAGCTTCTTGCCACAGACGGAATGCTGGTGAAACGACCGCTGGTAATCGGGGATGACTTTGTACTTACCGGATTCAGAGAGAAAGAATGGATCGAGGCTATGCACGTATAATGTGTATAGCCCAACACCAAGTTTATCTACAATCTGATGGCGGGAAATCCCGCCATTTTTTATCTCTGTTCTGTTTCGTATAACTTCTTGATTTTTTCCGCTACCTGCTGCAGTTTCTGAGCACGATGACCGAAGATTCTCAATGCCAGATCTCCGGTTGTGAGACGGGTAACTCCGCCATCTATTTCTGAATCTTCATCAAGGATCTGCCAGATTTTTTCCTGAAGTTCCAGATTGATTGTTGAATCTGCCGTTTTGACAGTTCCGGATTCCTGACTGCAGTTTTCACCATCTCTGCTGCAGATCTTAGAAAGAAACAGGTTTGCCATATGTGTGTAGCCCTCGTACATTCCGATTCCTTCCATGGGCATTTTGTCCGGTTCGTAGCGGGTGTTGTCGCGATAGATGAGTTTGTCCCCTCTGTACAGCAGGACTTTTGAGGAGAATCTGCGGTACTGAAAGCGTTCATCGTGTGCATTTCGACCGCAGGAGATAATCTCCAGCAGGAATAAACGAGAGGTTTCGTCTTCCAGATGGATAGTCATCTTGCTGTCAAAGGCTGACTGTGCAAAAGGAATCACCGGCTGGGGATAGTAGCATAATGTAGCGTTTTTGTCTACCTGTACTTCAATAGTTCGGGCGGCTGAGCCTTCGTCCATTTTGTGGATTTTCTCAAAGGACTGGGACAGGACTTCCAGATCTGCACCTTCCTTTACATGGTAGGAAAATTCCTGGGAATCACCTGCCATAATTCCGGCGGAAGCACAGAGAGGCATGATCTGGATCCCACCGTTTTCTTTTTCGAAGGGCATCATAATCTTGTATGGTGCTGTAAAAGACAGATCTTCGAGAATGGTCTTGCCGTCTTTTAAGGCTGCGCAGGCGCTGATGCGGGATATTTTTCCGAATTTGTTATCCATAGGCATTTTCCTTTACATTCCTTCCAGGAGTACGTTTTTCTTGATCCACTCTACCACTTTATCTACGTTCTCATCTCCGCGAATATTTGTAAACTGGAATGTTCTGTCACCACGCATTTTTTTTGAGTCTCTTTCCATTACTTCGAGACTTGCACCTACATATGGAGCTAGGTCTATCTTATTAATTACAAGAAGATCAGAACGTGTGATTCCAGGACCGCCTTTACGCGGAATCTTATCTCCTTCTGCTACATCAATGACGAAGATTGTTGCATCTACCAGCTCCGGACTGAATGTTGCAGACAGGTTATCTCCGCCGCTTTCGATGAAAAGAAGTTCAATATCAGGGAAGCGTTCCATCATCTCATCTACTGCTTCCAGATTCATGGAAGCGTCTTCACGTATGGCTGTGTGAGGGCATCCGCCTGTCTCTACACCAATGATCCTCTCTACAGGAAGAACGCTGTTCTTTGCAAGGAACTGGGCGTCTTCTTTTGTGTAGATATCATTTGTGATGACACCAATGCTGTAATCCTTTGCCATCTTTCTTGACAGTGCTTCAATAAGTGCTGTTTTTCCGGAACCCACAGGTCCGGCAACTCCGATTTTTACGTATGACATAACCGATTTCCTCTTTTCTACTTTACTTGTTGATACCTTCTTATAATCTGTTTACTGACTTTCCACATATTATTTTTGAAGATTTCATATTATACACATGATTCTATTTCTATCCACGCTTGAGCCTGGAATAAACTAATACCAAATTCAAGCTAAGACATATATAGCCTGGAATACAACTTCTCATGCTGGATTCCTCTGATATCAAATCCAGGTGCAGAGAGACATAAGTCCTCCTCGCTTCTGTTCATGACATCCTTTAATATCTCATCAAATTCCCCATAGCATCCGCTCAGAAGCTGCTGCCCGGATGTCTGGCTGAGGGGGATTGTTTTTACGCAGTTGGTGACGATTGCAGATGTCTGGGCATATAGATAATGTGTCAGCGCCTCTTCCAGAGGAATCTGCATTTCTGCACAGAAAACTCCGTAAATACAGCAATGATTTACTGCTTTTCCCTTTCTCGCATCCAGATATTCTCTGAAAATCCCTGTTTCACTGATGGAAAGTCCAAGCTTTTCAATGGTCTTGGCAAAACGGGAACCCATTTTTCTGGCAGCTTCTCTCTGTTCCATAGGAATTCTGGATGCTTCCAGAAGTTCTTCCAGGTACAGAAGTTCCTGCAGGTCTTTTTTCTCTGCAGCTTCGTATGCAAGTCTGGCTGCCAGAAGTTCTGTATACGCAAGATTCCATTTGATTTTGTGAGTAATATACTCTCTGGCTGTGTCTACATTGTGGACAATTCCACGCTGAATATAAGTCTCAAGTCCCTGGGAGTGGGAATATCCTCCGATAGGGAACAGCGCATCATTTACCTGTAGAAGATAGAACTGTTTTTCTGACATGAAGAACCTCCGTTGTTATTAATGATGATGATTATGAATACTTGCAGAAATTCTCTTGTCAAAGTCCAGCTTCAACACTTCTTTCTCTGCCTGAACTCCATGGATTTTCTGAAGCATAATAAGCATTGGCTCATTATAAATCGTGATAAACGTATCATTCTCTCCCCAGAAAAGCGGTGCATGTCTGTTTCCGATTTCGTAGCAGACTTTTGCAGACATTTTCTCATGTCCCGGAGTCAGAGAAACACGGATAACTTCGCATGGCGGTGTATTTACCACTACAAGCTTCTCATCATCTGCGTAGATCACATCATCCTGATACAGACCTCTGGCGAGAATGGAATCGTCCATGCGGATTCCCACTTCTGTTCCTTTGTCTGTTATTTTTTTATGTATTTTCTTAAATGCTTCGTGCCATTCAATATCTACATATTCTATTGTTTTTCCTGTAGTATCAAAATCATGAAGTTTTCCCAAAACCTGTTCACACAGCATTATTTTCGACCTCCTGAATCTTACCAAATCTGAAGCAACATCATAACTCCAGGAACCCATGCAGTTACGATTCCTTCAAATACCTGAAGATATGGAACGAATTTTCCCAGTTTTTTTCCGCAGATATCTTCTACGAAAGCAGTTCCCCAGAGAATTGCCCACAGATACCAGATTGCTGCCCAACGCAAATCCGGTGTGATTCCCAGTGCAGTGCTTCCTGTAAATCCCTCGATTGTACCGAAAATCACCGCATTGATGGCTACAAAAGTAGAAAACCATGCAAATGGAATCGGGCTTGCTTTCAGGAATTTACTCAGAGCTACGAAAAGATAGGTAAAGCAGAACAGTAATCCTGTTCCTGCTGCATAATAATTGCCCTGCACCAGATTGACAAAGTTAATAAATAAAGAAAGACCACCTGTAAAGATGTTCATAATGGCGGTTGATTTTCCGTCTACATTGTATAAAGAACACATACCGTTGTTGATCAGTACGATTCCTACGAATAAAAGACAAACTCCTAACATAATATTCTCTCCTCTCCTGCTTTTTCAGTATATTTTTCTGTTAAATCTGACAGGACTGTCATTATATCGTTTGGTAAGTTCTTATAAAAGTTCTCACAAAACTCCATAAATAACAGTCCTGCGAATATCATTTTTATGATCAGATAACCAGAATGTAATGGTTTAAAGTTGTTTAGAACAGACTGTAAAGCTGTGTCAGCGGAAGCTTCTCTGCCGGTTTGGAAGTGATCTCTTCGCCGTCAACAGTAACCTTATATGTCTCCGGATCTACAGTCAGTTCCGGTGTTCTGTCGTTAAATACCATATCTTTTTTGCTGATATTTCTGCATCCCTTTACAGGTACTACAGTTTTCTCAAGACCGTATTTCTCTTTTACATTCTCATCCATGGCAGCCTGGGATACAAAGGTCAGGCAGGCTTCGTTCTTAGCTTTTCCATGAGCTGCAAACATTGGCTGATAGAGAACCGGCTGTGTAGTCGGAATGGATGCATTTGCATCGCCCATCTTAGATGCAATGATCATACCGCCTTTGATGATAATATCCGGTTTTGCACCAAAGAATACAGGATTCCAGAGAACGAGGTCTGCGAATTTACCTTCTTCCACAGAGCCCACATACTGGGAAATACCGTGTGTGATTGCTGGATTAATGGTATATTTGGAGATATAACGTTTTACACGGAAGTTGTCATTGTCATGTCCTGCATCTTCCGGAAGTGCACCTCTCTCATCTTTCATCTTGCTTGCTGTCTGCCAGGTACGTGTGATAACCTCACCTACACGTCCCATAGCCTGAGAGTCAGAGCTCATCATACTGAAGATACCCATATCATGAAGAACATCCTCTGCTGCAATTGTCTCAGGACGGATTCGGGAATCTGCAAATGCTACATCTTCCGGAATTCTCTTGTCAAGGTGATGGCAGACCATCAGCATATCCAGATGCTCATCCAAAGTGTTTACTGTATATGGCATTGTAGGGTTTGTGGAGGATGGCAGTACGTTCGGAGCTGCTGCTGCGCGGATGATATCCGGTGCATGTCCACCGCCTGCACCCTCTGTATGATAAGTATGGATAGTTCTGCCGCCGATGGCTGCAAGTGTATCTTCCACACATCCACCTTCATTTAATGTGTCTGTATGGATGGCAACCTGTACATCATATTCATCTGCCACATTCAGACAGTGATTGATAACTGCAGGTGTTGCACCCCAGTCCTCATGAATCTTCAGTCCCATAGCTCCGGCCTTAACCTGCTCAATGAGAGGAGCTTCGTCTGAACAGTTACCTTTTCCAAGGAAACCTAAGTTCATCGGGTATTCCTCGGCTGCCTTTAACATCATTTTTAAGTTCCATGGTCCAGGTGTACAGGTAGTTGCGTTTGTACCGTCTGCAGGGCCTGTACCACCTCCGATCATAGTAGTTACACCACTGTATAATGCACAGTCGATCTGCTGTGGGCTGATGAAATGGATATGGGTATCAATTCCACCTGCAGTTACGATCATTCCCTCTCCTGCAAGTGCTTCTGTAGATGCACCCACTGTCATTCCAGGTGTGACGCCATCCATGATGTCCGGATTTCCGGCTTTACCGATTCCTGCGATTTTGCCGTCTTTGATACCGATATCTGCTTTTACGATTCCTGTAGAGTCTACGATCAATGCATTGGTAATTACCAGATCCAGATCTCCGTCTTTGCTGCAGGTTTTTACAGACTGTCCCATACCGTCACGGATTGTCTTGCCGCCGCCGAACTTTACTTCGTCTCCATAGGTTGTATAATCTTTTTCTACCTCGATCACAAGGCTTGTATCTGCCAGACGTACCTTATCTCCTGTAGTCGGGCCATACATTGCCGCATATTTGCTTCCGGAAATTTTTGTACTCATTATTGTCCCTCCTTACAGAAATCCTTTTAATTTCGCAGTTTCCATGGATGCTGCTTTTGTATCGTCAGTTGCCTGGGCGCGGGTAAGGTCATTCAGTCCGAATACTCTCTGTCTGCCGCCCATTTCTGTAAGCTGAACCTCTTTTTCTTCACCCGGCTCAAATCTTACAGATGTTCCTGAAGGAATGTCCAGATGATATCCATAGGCTTTTTCCCTGTCAAAAGAAAGGCATTTATTTACTTCAAAGAAGTGAAAATGAGAACCGACCTGAACCGGTCTGTCGCCTTTGTTTGCCACTGTTACTGTCACTGTTTTCTTGCCTTCATTAAGTGTGATCTCACGATCTGCGGCCATAATTTCACCGATCTTCATGCTCATTCTCCTCCTTACTGAATTGGATTATGTACTGTCACAAGCTTGGTTCCATCCGGGAATGTTGCCTCTACCTGGACTTCACCGATCATATCAGCAACACCGTCCATTACGTCATCCTTTGTAAGAATCTTGGTTCCAAGCTGCATCAGCTCTACTACTGTTTTACCATCTCTTGCAAGCTCCAGGAGTTCAGAACTGATATACGCAAGTGCCTCCACGTAATTCAGTTTCAGACCTCTTTCCTTTCTCTCTTTTGCAAGATTTCCTGCCATATGAAGCATTAATTTTTCCTGTTCTTTGGGATTCAGCCTCATGATATTCCTCCTCTCGAATTGTGCGGATTATAATATGCAAAAATCTGTTACTGTTCACTCCGTTCTCCGTAACGTAGCCAAAACACCTCGCGGGATAGTGGTGTGTGAACAGTAACAAAAATCTTCGTAGTACGCAAAAAAGAGCAGACAATGGGATTCTTTCTCAGACCCCATTGTCTGCTCTTTGCACGAAAATTTTTATATAGGGGATTATAACTTGTGTTTCTTTGATGGTCAAGATGTTTTTTGTGAACTTTTTGTTTCTTCTTCTATTTCCATTATTCTGCTACAAGTCTGACCAATTTCCCAGATATCTTTGTTTAATTCTCCCCTTGACGATAAGCGCCCCCAAAGGTGTATCATAGTTTTGTGTTAAAGGAGGTATATTATGTTTGAAACATTAGGAGAAAAGGCTGAAGAAAAAGCAATGGTGCAATTCCTTGAACGCTTTACGGACTATCCATTTCTGGTAAAGTTCAAGAATTCCGAATATCCAATCGGAGAGGGAGAACCCACATTTACAGTAAATTTTAAGGAAACAATTCCTCTGGCCGAGCTGCTAAAAAGCACTTCCCTGGCATTAGGCGAGGCTTATATGCGGGGAGATCTGGATATTGAAGGAAATCTTTACGAGGCACTGGATCATTTTCTGGGACAGATGAGCAAATTTTCTACCAATGAATCTGCTCTGAAAAAGATCATGTTCAGTTCTACATCCAAAAAAAATCAGGAAAAGGAAGTCACCAGCCACTATGATATCGGAAATGATTTTTATAAATTATGGCTGGACGAAACCATGAGTTATTCCTGTGGCTACTTCATTCATGACGATGACTCTTTATATCAGGCACAGGTTAATAAAGTAGATTATATTCTGAAAAAATTACACCTGGAAGAAGGTATGAGTCTTCTTGATATCGGCTGCGGATGGGGTTTTCTGCTGATTGAGGCTGCCAAAAAATACAAAGTACATGGTACAGGAATCACTTTAAGCCACGAACAATATACAGAATTCCAGAAGCGTATCAAAGATCAGGGCCTGGAAGATTATCTTACAGTGGAACTGATGGATTACCGTGATCTGCCGAAACATAACTATCAGTTTGACCGGGTAGTCAGTGTGGGAATGCTGGAACATGTTGGCCGTGACAATTATCAGCTCTTCCTTGACTGTGTAGAGAAAGTTCTGAAACCGGGCGGATTATTCCTGCTTCATTTTATCAGTGCACTGAAAGAACATCCGGGTGATCCATGGATCAAGAAATATATCTTTCCAGGCGGAACTGTTCCCAGTCTGAGAGAAATCCTGAATCATATGGCAGAGGACAATTTCCACACTCTGGACATTGAAAATCTGCGTCTGCATTACAATAAAACTCTGCTCCACTGGGAAAAGAATTTCCGTGAGAATATAGAAAAGGAAAAGACCATGTTTGATGAATCCTTCCTGCGTATGTGGGAACTTTACCTGTCAGCATGTGCTGCAACCTTCCATAACGGAATTATTGATCTGCACCAGATTCTGATGACTAAAGGGATCAATAATGATCTGCCAATGACACGCTGGTATTAAAATAACTGCCTGGATTTTTATTTTTAAAATCCAGGCAGTATATATATGATATTCCAGTACAGACCAGTAATCCATAGCAAGGGTTCTGAGCTGAATTTCTACCAGTTCCTTCTGTCTGCTCCTCTTCCTTTTTCCTCGGAACCGGCTTCTCACTCTGCTTATCCTGTTTTTTATTCTTTGATTTCTTTTTATTCATGATAACCTGCACTTTCTGAAAATATTTGTATTTTTTATAATATATCATCTGCAGAGTATTTACATCAAAATCTATGTAATATGCAGGTAAAAGTTACTGGTAAATAAAGCCCGGTATTTACTCACTATTTTAAGTTTTAAGTATCAAGATTTATTCTATTTACAGGATTTTGCCAGAAATTCTTTCGTTCTCTTATTTTCGAATCCGACGTTTTCAGTGAACAGTAATGAATCATCACAAAATTCATACAAAATGACACAGGATTCCATTGTTTCGCTGCATATCTACATGCTACACTAGATTACATATCTTATGGGCATTTCGCCCGCAAACAGAAGGATTCAGGCCAGAAGGCCGGGAGGTTTTTATAATGATTATTTACGTTGATGCATCCGTAATCCAGACCGGAAACGGAACAAAAGAAAATCCATTCAAAACTATTCAGGAGGCCGCTGCAAAGGCACTTCCGGGAGATGAAGTCATCGTTGCACCGGGATTATACCGTGAAGCTGTTAATCCGATTCACGCTGGAACGGCAGACAAGCGTATCACCTACCGTTCTGCAATAAAAGGACAGGCGCACATTACAGGAAGTGAAGCTGTCAAAGACTGGGAAAATGTAGAAGGCACTGTATGGAAAGCAGTCATTCCGAACGGAATCTTCGGTGATTATAACCCATTTACTACCCTGGTATCCGGAGATTGGTTTATCGCTACATTTATTGCTCATACAGGAGATGTATATCTGAATGAAAAATCCATGTATGAAGTAACCACTCTGGATAAAGTTAAAAATCCACAAAAAAGTACTATCTCATGGGATCCTGATTTCTCTGTATATACATGGTATGCTGAACAGGATGAAGCCAATAATCAGACAATTATTTATGCAAACTTCCATGAAAAAGATCCCAATAAAGAAAATGTTGAGATCAGTGTAAGAAGAAACTGCTTCTATCCAGAAAGTGAAGGAATCGGATATATCACTCTCTCCGGTTTCCGCATCAGTCAGGCTGCTACTCAGTGGGCTCCCCCTACCGCTTATCAGGAGGGAATGGTCGGTCCTCACTGGTCCAAAGGATGGATCATCGAAGACTGTGAAATCTATGAATCCAAATGCAGCGGTATTTCTCTTGGTAAATATCTGCAGCCTGAAAATGATAACAAATGGTTAAAGTGGAAATACAAAGACGGAACTCAGACAGAACGCGACTGCATCTGCCAGGCTTCCTATGAAGGATGGGATAAAGAACACATCGGTTCCCATATTGTGCGCAGATGTGAGATCCATGACTGCGGTCAGACAGGTATTGTAGGACATCTTGGAGGCGTATTCTCTGTTATTGAAGACAACCATATCCACCACATTAATAACAAGCAGAATCTGGCAGGAGCAGAGATTGGCGGTATCAAAATGCATGCTGCTATCGATGTTATTTTCCGCCGCAACCATATCCACAACTGCACCCGTGGTCTGTGGCTTGACTGGCAGGCACAGGGAACCCGCGTTACAGGAAATCTCTTCCATGACAATGCTCTTCCTAATGACTTCGAGGCAGGGGATGACGCTGTCACAAGCGTAGGAGAAGATATCTTCGTTGAGGTTTCCCATGGTCCGACATTAATCGACCACAATATCCTGCTGTCTGACCGTGCACTGAAAATTGCAACCCAGGGTGTTGCCCTTGTACATAACCTGATCTGCGGCGGCTTCGTTTCTGTTGGTATCGGTACAGACAACGGTGCACCTGATATTCCATCTCCGAGATATACTCCATATCACACCAAACACGGAACTCAGGTTGCAGGATTTATGACCATCCTTCATGGAGATGACAGATTCTACAACAACATCTTCGTTCAGAAACCGATCCGTCCTTGTATGCAGGATCTGGCTGATCTTATGGGTAACAATGGAAATATGTGGGATGACTGCAATGTGATCACAGGAACTTTCAAATTTAACGGATATCCAACCTTTGATGAATGGAACAGACAGTTCGAAGGTTACTGCGGAATGGGTTCTGAAACAACAGGCAACTGCTATTATGATCATCTTCCTGTATGGGCATCCGGCAATCTCTATTTCAATGGAGCACGTGCATGGGAAAAAGAAACAGATGCAGTCACAGATACAGAACACACTGTAGATATCTCTGTTGAAGAGAAAGAAGATGGCTGGTATCTGAAGACCAACCTGTATGATATCATCAAAGAAGAAAACGACGGTATCATCTCAACTGAAACACTTGGTATGGCATTCGAACCGGAGCAGAAATACGAAAATCCTGACGGAAGCCCGATTATCTTTAATCAGGATTTCTTTGGAAATCACAGAGATGTCAAAACTGTCGCAGGACCATTTACGGATAAAAAAGCATCTGAGCAGAAGCTCTTTTAACCTGATATCCATATAGTCAATAGCTTTACCATATATAAACCATACATAAAAACAGCTATGAAGAGTACAGATATTTTTATCTGCTGCTCTTGCATAGCTGTTTTCTTATTTTGTCATACTTTTATTATAACAGTCCTAATAAATAATGCATTTAAGACAGTTCAGCAGAGTGCGAAAGACAAGGAAGATATATGACGCAGAATTTCACACTCTGATGGGCTGGATTATGATGCATTATTTACTCGGACTGCTATAGATGCAAGCATTTTTGTAGACTTTCGGATGCACCACAGGCATGTCGGAAAAATATAGCAGGTTGCTGTGATCCAGGCAGTCTGGTCTGCGAAGCAGATGGCTGTGAAGCCAAAAGTTCCTACAAATCCAAGACAGACAACTGTTCTGGCGATCATTTCTGTTACGCCGGAGAAAACGGCTCTGCCTGAATATCCAAGTCCTTGAGTTACCATACGGGCGACATTGAGAATACCAAGACTCCAGTAGAAAAATCCCATACATCTGAGGTATTTGGCAGAGGCATCCAGAACTGCCACCGCACTCTTTCCAACAAACAGCATAGAAAGTGTACGCCCTGCAAAAATCAGTAAAATTCCTGCCGCAATACCATATCCTACTCCCACTGTAATACCACAGCGCAATCCTTTCTTAATCCTGTCAGACTGTCCTGCTCCAAGATTCTGGCTGCAGAATACAGAAGCAGAGGTTGCGATAGCATCAAATGGACACATGGTAAACTGCTTGATCTTCATTGCTGCCGTAAAAGCTGATACATATGTACTTCCAAGCCCGTTGTTCGCAGACTGCATAACCATACTTCCGATAGCTGTGATGGAGAACTGAAGTCCCGTAGGCATTCCCATTGCCAGAAGTTCCTTTACTGCATCCCCTTTTATTGTCCTGTTTTCTTTCTTGAGCCACAGAAGTTTCATTTTGCGGATAATAAAAATAAGGCACAAGATTCCACTGATCGCCTGTGCGGAAATGGTTGCAATGGCAGCTCCGGCACATCCAAGTTTCAGCACTACGATACAGAATAAATCCAGAAAAATGTTCAGAACAGCAGATAACGCCAGAAATATAAACGGTGTCCTGCTGTCTCCCACTGACCTCAAAATACTGGACAGATAGTTATATAAAATCGTAAAGGGAATCCCCAGGAAAATGATTAGCAGATAACTATATGCATTGTCATAAATGTCCTCTGGTACAGATAAAATATGCAGAATCTGAGGACATAAAACACTGCATAATGCTGTCAGGATCACTGCGATTCCTGCACATAATACAGCTCCATTAAAGATATAATCCCGCATTTTTTCTATTTTCTCTGCACCGAAATATTTAGCTACAGGAACACCAAAGCCTGTACAGCTTCCCATGCAGAATCCCAGTACCAGAAACTGAATACTGCTGCTGGCTCCTACACTTGCCAGTGCTTTTGCGCCAAGAATCTGGCCTACGATCGCAGCATCAATAATATTATAAGTCTGTTGCAGCAAGTTTCCTAATAATAAAGGAAACGCGAACTGTAACATCAGTTTCAGCGGATTGCCCTTTATCATAGATGTGGTCATTTCTATTTATCCCTCATTTTTTATAACGTTTCCATAAGTCAAACAGATATTCGAAAAAATCTAAGATTCCGATTTCTGAAATCTCTGATTTATTTCCAGATGGATTTCATTTCACAAATTTTCACCTGCGCATCTTTTTCACTGTTCAGGCAGAATATCCCCTGTCTGTTACTATTGTAGAATAGTCTGGTTCCAACATCTTCTCCATCATTTAAATATACCTCAATTGTTCTTCCGTCTACAAAAATTTCTGCATTTCTACATTTCTCCACAGAAGAAACAAACTGTACCTTATCGCTCTTCACACCAGCCATTTTAAAGAATACTTTTCCCCCTTCTGCAGTCAGACTGATGGATTTATCCCCATCCTGACCAAGAAGAATGTTGAAATCTCCTGTTTCTTCAAATGATACAGATGCATAATATCTGTTATCTGCAATGGAGCCGACTTTGATCTCACTGCCTATGCCTTCATATACTGTATCCCCCAGAAGAGTATAAACTTCCTCTACAGGTTTTGTATATACATGTTCATTCTTCACATGAAGTTCTCTTGGCAGAGTCATGCTTCCATAAGCTCCCGGCTCTGTAGCAATATGCTCTCCATAGAAATCACTGATCCAACCAATTAGGATCCTGCGGTCTTCATGCTGAAAACTCTGTGCTGCATAGCAGTTGCTTCCAAAGTCTACCCACTGCTGTGTATGGACATCCATTGCATCACCGTTCCAGTCTCCCACATAATATCTGCACTGCTGGAATCTTCCGTATTCATCATAATGGCTCATCCATGCGCCCATAGCTACATATTTATCATCCAATGGGAAAAAGTCCGGACACTCAATGGTTCTGATCTTTGTTTCCTCTGTGATCAAAGGACATCTGTACTTCCAGTTCTCTGCATCCTCAGATTCGTACAGAAGAAATGTTCCTTTTTCATCTACGCATGCACCTAATACAATATAATACTTCTCACCGATCTTAATTGCTTTCGGATCGCGAAAATCATAGTTAGTACCTTCCGGTTTCTCCCTGATAATCTCTTTTTCCGGCTCAAAATGAATCATATCGCTACTCTTTGTCATTGTCTGATACTGAACAGTGTCCCATCCGTCATCCTGAGGTCCGATATGTCTTGTGAGATAGAAGTACATCTCATCTCCAACAGGAAGTGCACTTCCGGAGAAAGCACCACCTTTGATTGCAAGATTATCCAGGATTTCTTCCTGAGGCTCTAACACAACCGGAAGATGTGTCCAATGCACCATATCCTTGCTTGCTGCATGTCCCCAGTACATATTATTCCACTCCTGTCCAAAAGGATTCAGCTGATAAAAAAGATGATAATAACCCTTAAACCAGCAAAGTCCATTAGGATCATTATTCCAGTTCACAACCGGTGAAAAATGATACTGCTCTCTGTACGGAGTGCCAATGAATTTAAAAAATTCTTCTTTATTCATTGCTTTAAAATTATCTGTGGTATTCAGTACGCAGATTCCATTCTTCAGGATATTTTCACATTCGCTTAAATAAGCAAAGGTAATGGTGCAGTCCTGTGCAGTAATCTCGTATTCTGTATCTTTATCTGTCGGGAATTTAATCCAGTTCCCATAGATATGCTGCAGTTCTTTTATTTCTGTTTTGTTTTCTTTTACCTTCTTCAGGCTCACACTGCCTTTTTTCCCGGCTTCTGGTTTTACAAATAATTCCAGACATTCATAGTTTCCTGTGTACATATGTAAAAATCCCCTTTCTGAATTTTGTCTCCGATTCACTATATATCTATAGTACTGACCTTCTGCCGACATAATCTTACTATATCATAGCAAAATCACGAGGAGTTTCAATAAAATATTTTGACATTTTTTTATACTATTTTATCCTGTATGATCCCATATAAAAAGGATGCCGGGAGCAAATCCGACATCCTTTTTACTGTTAACTTATGTTTATTTACAGTAGCCTCGTTATAACTATACGAGAGTATTATAAATTTTCCCAGTTCTCTTTGATTACTGTGCTTTTTTTCTTTTAAAATCATGAAATTTTTTACAATTTATAATAATGCAATCAAGACAGTTCCGCAGACTGCGAAAGACAAGGAATTCCCCGAAACACATTTTCTGCAAAATCCATAACTGCTTCATTTTCTCTGCATGTATCCAGTATTATATTATCCAATGATGCCTCATCAACATGTACTGCTTCAATCGGAAGTTTAACCAGTTCATCCATACTTAACAATGCTCCAACCTGCGCATCAAAGCAGGATTGATTTTCTTCACTTTCTTTTTTATCAATTTTTGTAGTTGCCACAATATGATTGTTTGCAATGTAATTTTCTCTTCCGGAAACCAAACGAATGATTATCGGTTTTACGCCTGCCGGTTTCAGATATTGCTGTTCAATCGTCTCCGAAATGTGATTAGCAATCAGTGAATTGCTACTTCCCTGAATATGAATCAGGCCAAAATCATCCTCTAATCCATTATCATATTCCAGCATCGGAGGCCATGGTTCATGATCTCTGAGAAAATGATTGGAAGATATGAGATTTTCTCTACAATTTTCCATTATCAGCATTCCCGGATAAAAAGAATGAAATCTGTTTGCAGTTACTGATGATCTAAGAACACCCTTAAGATGTACTATACTTTTTCCTCTTGGAAAAATGTTATTGGAAGTAATCAGAAGTCCTCCAAAATTTTCGGCAAAAATTGTATAACCTCTATAACCAGCCCCCATAAGATTATCTGTTATTTTAGATGCCTGTCCGGCTCCACGAAGTTCTACACAATTTCCACATTCTGCTATAAAATTATCATGAACAGATAATGCATCAGAATTGTAAAGAGTCACTCCATGCTCCAGATAAATAATACCCATGCCTGTAATTCTGAAAGAATCCTGTGCACTGGCTACATAAATTCCTGTTTTTCCATTTAAATATGTATTCTCTGGATCTCCATTTCCGTCATCTACAAAATGGAGTCCATCAATACAGAAATTTTCAAACTCCACGGAACTGATTCTCGGATCTCCCTCTCGTTCCACCAGAAAAGCAGCACCGGATCTTTCATCCCCCTTTAATGGTTCCAAATCTACCAGAATCCTGCTACCGCCCGGCCAGATGTCATGAAGATCCTTCCACTGTTCTTTTGGCACATTATATCGGATACTTGAAGACACAAATCCATGTCCTGATCCTTGGATTTTCAAGTAACTGATGTCAATTTTCACCTGCGTTTTTAAATGATAATCTCCAGACGGAATATAAATTACTGCTCCCGGTTTTCCTCCATCATTTACATTTGTATCCTTCTGTCTGTTCTTGATGTCTGCAATGATACTGTTGATCACTTCTCCGATATCCGTATATGGGTTACCTACCTGCCAGTCAGTGACATCATAATAATTATTACGTTTCATTTCAATACTCCTCCTGCTTTCAGTTCATGTCAAGCGGATATTCGCAATCCGCTCCGCTACTTGATTCAGTTAAAACACTCCTGCAATCCATATGCTTCATAGTCTCTGATTACCGCTCTTCCACCAAACGCAGATATACTTATTGCATCCTGATCATTTCCTGCAAAAATATTATTGGAATGATTATTTCTGTATTGATCTGTAAATATCTCCAGAGAACTCTGATCTGAAAAGATATGTACATCCAGACTTTTTTCGCTGACCTTAAGTATACTTCTGGATGTTCCTACACTCCATCCATCTGCACAGCTTCTGTCTACCAGCAATTCACCATTTTTCAGATCAAAAATACAACGGGATTCTTTTTCTTTTCCGCATCTGAGCTTCAGTTCTACCCTGTCTGCATCAGTTTCTTCAAGATCCAATGTAAATTTCATCTCAAAGCTGATTCCATCTCCTGCTTTTAACTGCTGAGGTGTTTCTGTAATCTGTATTTCCCGTTGCGTAAATTTGTTTTCACGGATTTTTTCCATTTCCTCTACAGGAACAAACGCCAGCGTTCCATCCTTGCACATCCGAACTTCACGAATCACATTAAAAAATCCGCACCAGCCCTCCTGATAAGTAGGTCCCCAGTCCTTAAAGAGAGGCATCCATTCCCATTCATTCGCCCAGGCAACAATCAGACGTCTTCCATCAGGAGCAACCATGGACTGTGGCGCATAAAAATCAAATCCCCAATCCATTTCACCACTGATATGCCAGTCAAATTTTCCTGTTTTGTAATCAAAATCTCCTGTCAGGTATACTGATGTATGATCTCCTGAGCCCATTGGAGAAAAAGTGAGAACATATTTATCGCCAAGCTGATAAAAATCCGGACATTCCCACATGAATCCCCATTCTCCACGGCTTTCTGCCAGCACGTTTAAAAAATTCCAATGATAAAGATCTGCAGATTCATATATCAATGCTAATCCTCTGTTATTACGACTGGCCCCTACAACCATATAATATTTATTTTCATGCTTCCATACCTTTGGATCGCGGAATGAATCCGGCTGAATACCTTCCGGTGCATCAAAGAGAGGATTTCCGTCATACTTTTCAAAATTTATTCCATCTTCACTTATAGCAAGACACTGGCTTTGCTCACTTCCGTTTCCATGATTTGCAGTTGCCGTATAAAATACATATAACTTACCTTCGTGTTCGATTGCACTGCCGGAAAAACATCCACCTTTTTGATAATCATCATACTCTTCACTGGGTGCCAATGCCAGAGGCAAATATTCCCAATGAACTAAATCTTTGCTGACTGCATGTCCCCAATGCATACAATCCCAAAATCCATTATATGGATTAGTCTGATAAAACACATGATACTGTCCGTTAAAAAAGATCAGTCCGTTAGGATCATTCATCCACCCGCTCTGGGGCATAAAATGATAATGCTGACGCATTTTTCCATTTTGAACAATCATCTTTTTACTGTCAATTTCTTTTTGCGCGTTTTCTATTCTTTGTCTCATTAATATTTTATTCACTGGCTTTCTCCATTCTTATTATCCTTTTACAGCTCCTGCTGTCATACCCTGAACAATGTATCTCTGTGCAAACATTGATAAAATCATTACCGGGAAGCTAAATAAAAATGCTCCTGCACACATCGGTCCAAGGTCAAGATTATACGCTGACAGGAAACCGGCAAGACCTACTGTAAATGTTTTAGCATTCATACTGGTCAGCAACAGAGAAATAAGAAAATCATTCCATGCCAAGAACAATGTAAATATAAAGGCAGTTGCAAGTCCCGGCTTACAAATCGGCAAAATAACCTTTCTGAATGTCTGAAGGCTGGAAGCGCCATCTACATATGCAGCCTCATCCAAAGTAGACGGTACTCCCTCATAAAAACTAAGCATTGTCCACATTACAAAAGGCATGTTTACTGCCGCATAAACAATAATCAATGCAATTCTGGTATCATACAATCCCATATTACAAATAATCTCATAAATAGGTACTGCAATACTGGATGTAGGAATCATTTTCAGACATAAAATCAATACCACCAGCCCTACTGACAGCTTCGCTCCAGATCTCTGAATAGCATATGCAGCCAGTGAACCCAAGATAACTGCAATAATTGTACTGCAAACTGCTGTAATCAAACTGTTCAGCAGATACCCACCCGCGTTCATTCTTACAAATAATTGAGTGAAATTTTCAACCGAAAAGCTTTTTGGAAGAAAAGATGGTGGAACAGCAATTACCTCTGATCCGGGTTTAAACGAACAACAAATTACATAAATATATGGAAGCAGCCAGAATATTGTAATAATTATAGAAATAATAACTGCTATTTTTAGTTTGATACTATTACCTTTCTTCATTTTGGTCTCCTTATTGAATCCTTTTTACTACTGTTTTTCTTTGACAGCTTTTACTTTTTCTTTGGATTCCATAAACTCTGCATAAATACTAATGTAAACACTACAAGAACTATGATAAAGATAACAGCCATTGCACTGGCATATCCTGTATTATTATACTTTACAAGTGTTTTATAAATAATAATACTAATTGTCTCCGATGAACTGTTAGGTCCACCTTCTGTCATTGCCCAGATAATGTCAAAAGTCTTTGCCGCATCTATAATTCTCACTGACAATGCTGTCAACAGAACCGGTTTAATTCCCGGTATTTTTATGTAAAAAATTTCCTGCAGCTTACTTGCTCCATCCATTCTTGCAGCTTCTGCCACGCTGGTATCCAATCCCTGAAGGCCAGCCAGAATCATCAGCATCATAAACGGTGTAGTCAGCCATATATCTGCAATACAGCAGGCGATCAATGACCATCGGGAATCTGCAAGCCACAAAATATCACTTGGACTGGACAAGATTCCTATTCTGGTCAGAAACTCATTGACAATACCAAAGTTTGAACTCATCATCAATTTCCAGATAAGACCTGCAACCAGCGGTGCGATCATAAGTGGTGTCATCATTAATGAACGTACTATTTTACTGCCCTTATAATCAAGTTCAAATAATAATGCAAAAATAAATCCTAAAACTGTTTCCACAGATACCGCAATCAAAATATAAATCAATGTATTTTTCAGCTGCTTCAAAAAACCGCCAGCTGTAAATGCTTTAATATAATTATCAAATCCAATAAAAGTTCTGGCTCCTGTAATTCCAACCTTAAAGAAACTGTCAAATACCATTTTAAAAATAGGATAAATCAAAAAGGCACCCATGAAAATCGCGCCAGGAAGAAAAAACAGCAATAGTGTTTTTTTTGATATCAATTTCATAATATTTCCCGCTTTCTTATAAAAATCAAGGGCGATTTACTCCCTGCATCATACATCATAGATTAGTAAATTCATAGTTAGTGTGTTCGATGTCCAGGTAAAATCACCCTTGATTTAATTACATTTTTTATTATTTGGTAGATGTCTGCAATCTGCTTTTTCTTTATTACTTTGTCACTTTACTTCCCAATTGCCTCAATCTCTTCTTTTGCAGATTCAAGGGTTTCTTTCACATCTGCTCCACCAAGACAGGATTCTACAACACCTGTAAGAACCTGCTCTACCTGTGACCAGGTTGAAATCATAGGTCTTGGCTGAGACTGTTTTTCATTCAATGTGTCAAGAACTGCTGTTGTATGCTCATTACCAGCCTCTTTTCCAGCTTCCTCATAAACAGAAGTTCTGCCGGCAATTTTAAGGGTTCCGTTCATATAATCTGCATTATGATCGTACATATATTCTACATATTTCAGTGCCATGTCTTTATTCTCAGAATTTTTCATTACACATTCATACCATGGACCTGTGGTTGCTCCTGCTCCTGCACTGCCGGCAATCATTGGTGCACATCCCACCTTATCTGCTCCAAGTGCCTCAACAGCTGCAGGATACTGATGGCTCCAGTTCAACTGCATTGCAACTTTACCATTATTGAAAAGTTCCTGAGACTCTGTAGAAGCAGTAGCCAGAGAATCTGATGGCGTACAATCTTCATTTGCCATTTCAACCATAAAATCAAGCGCATCCACATATGGCTGATCTGTAATATTTACATTTCCATCCTTGTCATATACTAATCCATCTGCACCGGCCTGGCAGGCAAAATCAAGGAAGGAACAAACTGCGTCTGAACCACTTCCAAAAACTGTTGTTCCATACATATCGTCTGTTTTCATTTCTTTTGCCAGTGCTTTATATTCATCCCAGGTCTTTGGCACTTTATCTTCCGGAATCAGATCTTTTCTGTAAATAAGGATCTTAGCGTTTACCCACATCGGATATCCCAGAAGATTACCATCTACTGTTCCGCTTTCTTCCAGCGTTGGAAGGAAATCACTGGTATCTGCATCTGTAATTGGTTCGATTGCATCAGCAAAAGCTGCCAGCCATACAAAATCCATGCATGAAACATCATGAGCAGCCTGTCCTGCTTTAATTTCGGTAGAAAGCTTATCATACATACCAGTATAGGCAACAGCATCAACAACAACCTTACAGCCTGTTTCTTTCTCAAAATCAGCTGCTGTATTATTGGCAAGTGCTTCTGCAGGTGAACCACTTTCTACAAGAACTGTAATACTGCTTCCATCGTCTTTTTTCTCACCTGCAAAACAGGGAACTGCCATTCCTGTAAGCATACTTCCAATCACAGTTGCTGTAATTAATGAATTAACAATCTTTTTTCTCATTTTTAATCTCCTATTCTTAAAGATTCTAAATTCCATGATATTAAATATCATGCCGTTCCATTTACATACTGCTTCAACCGCTTTAGATATTCTCCGGAGTAATCTAATTTTACGGGTTAACATTGGGAAAACAAATTTTGTTTTACAATATGGAACGCGTTCCACATTGTTTAAAAAATTTGTTTTCTTCGTCTTGTTGATTTCATTATAACCTTTTTGTAGCTTTTGTCAATCCAATTATGGTTTTTTTATTTTTTTTATAAATTATGTCCAAATATTTTGTACTTATTTTTATTTTTCATCCTTTATTTTGTAACAAATGCACAACGCACGTATGACATCTGTTTATACTGTTGTTCCGCCTTTACGGAATTCAGGTATTAAAATACTTTTTTTATTTTTCACCTTTTTTCCATTAATCAGTTCACAAAGGCTTTTTACAGATTCCTCTGCCATTCTGTCAATGGGCTGAACAATTGTACTTATTTGCGGTTCTACCAATTCTGTAATATACGTTCCATCATAAGAAACTATTTTTACCTCTTCCGGGATTTTTTTGTGTTGCCTGATCAATCCATTCATGCATTCAATAGCCAGTCGGTCTACACCAAACACACCATCAAATTTCAGATTTTTTTCCATAACTTCTTCTGCAACCTGATGATAATACTGAATATCCAAACGCCGCCAGTCCAGATCATAACAATAGGTTTCTATTCCCTGCTCATCCATAATTTTTTGAAATTCTGCATGACGATCATGATATAAAGACTCTTTTTCTGCAGTACTTCTGAAATGAAGTATTCTTTTGCAGCCATTACGCAGCAACACTTCTGCTGCCAGGCGTCCACCCATTTTATGGTCCACAGCTACTACCGGAATTTCTTCTCCCAGATATCTGTCAAGCGCAACAATCGGCTTATGAATTTTAGAATACTCACTTTCATCCAAAGAAGACATTCCCGCAATTATCCCATCTACAATATGTCTGTTCAGCAAATCCAGATATTCAGCTTCAGCCTTTACATCTTTCAATGTGTTACATAACATAATTTTGAAGCCGGCTTTGCGCAGTTCCCCTTCTACACAATCAACAAACTCAGCAAAAAAAGGATTGGATACATTCGGTACAAGTACCGCAATTATACCACTTTTTTTATAATACAGATTTCTGGCAAGTTCATTCGGTGTATAATTCAATTCCTTCATAGCAGCTTCTATTTTGGCCCTCGTATCCAGAGAAACATATCCACTGTCATTAAGCATTCTTGAAACTGTTCCCACACCTACTCCTGCCATTTTTGCAACATCTTTAATCCCTGCCATTTTTTCCACACTTTCATATTATGATATTAAATTCCCAAGTTCCAAATTTGTTCAAGCATACACGATGAGATATTTAAACTTAGAACTTGTCAAACATTAAGAAACAACGATTCAAGTAATGAATCAGCAAATTCCAAATATTTAGGATTTCATAACTTCACTTAGAAGATACCTGAAATTCATCATCTAGAGATATACCTTCTGCAAATAAATTATTTTTAATATTATCAGACCCAAAAAATCCAATACAAATACTCCAACAAATATAATAATCCACTAGTGGTTTCACCACCAGTTGACGCTGGGCAAGCCTTTCTTCTGATGAAAGACCTGCTAGTTTTCCTTCTTCCCGGTAAATGGCTTGTGTCTGTTTTATAAACAGATGCAGGATAAATTCTTTCTGATGTGCTTTCGGGATGACTTCTAACGCATCATAGAAGCGACGTCTGCAGTGAACCCAGCAGCCGGCAATCCTCAGATCTTCACTCTCTTTTTCAAGCGTATGATATACCTGGTATCCATCCGTAACACAAATCCCAGTGTAATCCTTTAAAAAATTTCTGGGATGTGATGCCTTACGCGTCTTCTGGTATTCATAGAGGACGATCTGACGCTCCGGATACATAAACCCTGACCGGTAGTCCCACATGTAACTCTTACTTCCGGCAGAACGTCCGTCTTTATTGACGAGGGCCGGAGTTTCATCGGCCTGTATTACATGATAATCATACAGAAGCTTATGTAGATGGTCATACAAAACTCCCAGATATTCTTCCCCCAGCCGGATCATCCAGTTTGCCATGTTCTGTTTGGTGATGGCAAGACCATACCGCTCGAATTCCTTTTCGAGACGATACAAAGGCACCGCATTTACATATTTACCGTTTATGATTGCTGCTGCAAGGGACGGTGAAACAAGACTTCCACGAAGCAGATTCCGAGAATGAGGCGCTTTTACCATATGTTCATCAAGCTTGCTTGAATACACACCGATATGATGTTCTTCTATCTCGACGCGAGCCGGAACAAATTTATAGCACCTTGAGACAGCATCTGGAAGCTGTTTCCATCCATTCTCACCGAATTCGGCTGTCAGTTCCTCTTTGCTCATGTAATGATCGATACGGTTGACAGGAAGGGATGCTATGTCAGCAGCTTTTTTTCCGGGCTGTTTTTTCTTCTTTGGCATTTTCAGTTCCAGGTCATCTGGTTCTGGTGCATCCAGATCACAGACAGCTTCTGCCTCATTAAAGAACACAATCGTTCCATCAATCTCCATAAAACAGATCTGTTCTGGTTCGGACATCTTTTCACTGGATCTTCCGAAACGGTTCTTTTTGGAAAGGATCAGTTGTTCCATCATCAGCTGCATCTTGTCATTTAATGACTGTGTCTGTCTGGTCAGTTCTTCCATTTGTTCCTGCATGCCCAGGAATAGATGTATCAACAATTCTTTGTCAAGTTTATTCAGTTGTTCTTCTGTGTACTTAAATGCCATAATAACCAGAACTCCTGTCTTCATCCTGATTTTAATTATAGCAGATTCGTTGTATTATTGCTAATCCTTTGGCACTATGCTTTCGGCATAATGACGGTGGATAACAGTACAGAGCACCTGGGATAGCTTTTCAGGATTCCAGATGTTCTGTACTGCTATCCACAGATTCAGAACGATTTTTCTGCCCGAAACCGTGTGGTTTGATTCCTGCGGACTGAATTCTGTGGATAAGCTTTATGAAACGGAAGAGATTCTCTTTTCTTCTGTGAAATATGGAAATTTTTTTCTCCATAATGCACAAATGTTACATCAATCTTTTAGGCGGATCATTTGGCCTGATCGGATGTTTGGGGAGAATTTCAAGCCCTTGCATCAGCATCGTATACTGTTCCGAGGATATTTCCAACGCCTCTTCTACGGAGCGTGGCCAGTTGAAGGCACCGTTGCTCAGTCTCTTGTAAAGAAGCAGGAACCCATCCCCTTCCCATAAGAGTCCCTTGATCCGGTCCGTCTTCTTCCCGCAGAAAAGAAAGAGCGTATTTTTATCATACGGATCGAGCTGAAACCGGAACCGGATGATCGTTGCGAGACCATCCATTCCTCTCCGCAGATCGGTATACCCAGCTGCAAGATAGATCTTTTTCAGACCTGTGGCGTCATTCAGCATTAGACAGCACCTCCAGGATACACTGAAGCATATCTTTAGAGACAGGATTATAAATTTCAAGTGCCAATCCTCTGGAATTTCGCAGAATAGCTGTCGGTTTTAAGCTGCTGTCTTCCCGGGGCAGAGCTTTCTCTGTCGGCTGAGGAAGCTCCACAAACGCCGGTTCTGGATTGCAGACCTCCAAACATGCTTTGCGGACTCTTTTCAGACGATAATAATAATTCGCTTTTGTGATGCCATGCTCACTGCACCAGGTTTCTACTTTCATATCTGCAGGGCGGTTTTTACAATCCTGGATCTGTGCCGCCCATTGCTGCAACCGAACCTGTTCAGCAACTAAACTTGTTTGACTGCTCATAGTTAGGCCTCCATAGGCGGTCAAAAAAGTTGAGTACTTAACTTTTTTGACTCTGTATAGTGTGAGACTATTATGGCAGAAAAAGGAGTGGAGGAACAGGTACTTGCTATGGAGCGTTTACGTTTGGGGTTAGAATAAGTGCGTGTTATTTTTTTCATTGCAGATTAATTTTAACACAAAAAGAGGACCTTGGATTCATTATGAATTCTTGGTCCTTCTTTTTTATAGGCTATGTTTTTTCACAGCCCCTTTTTCTTTTATTTACTTGATTACCCCACTCTCCTACTCTCATCTTAATTTTCTATTATTCTTTAATTCCAGTTCGAATCTCTTTAAATTACACAGATATATGTTTGCTATTTATTCAGCAATCAGGCCTTTTGCTATGATAATAATAATTTATTTTTACCTTTTTGTATGTATAGAATATTTATTATTACTAAATATGATAATAATGTTATTACTATATTTGATAATGATAAATATATTTATCATTCATTTTCATTTTAATATAGTAGTGATGATGTTATTATTACTATATTGTTTCTTGAATTGTATTCTTATTATCAAAATTGATAATTCATTTACTATATTTTTCTATGGCGGTTTTCTTCTCATATTTATTATTATCATTTTTATGAATTGATTTATTTTAAATATGATAAATTTCTATTTATCGATCATGAGATACTTCATTCAGGAAGTACATCTTCGAACTTGTTTAATTAGTAAAATTCTCTTTGTGAATTCATCAAATTTATTTTTATGTTTTATCAGCAGTGGGAGAGTAGTAACGCCATCAAAGCGCAATCATTATGCCATTATCACGCAATTATTATGCCATTTACCAAAATCAAGGTTATAGCGCGCCATTTATATGCCATCATCGCGACATTATATCGCCATTTCAGTGCAACTATAGTGCCACTAATACGCAATTCTTGCGCCATTTATTTAGATCAATCCTATTTCAAGAAGATAATAATATTGACATTTCCGTAAATACACAGTATTATAATGGTAACGTCATTATTATTTTTGATAATAATAAATTGGCTTAGTAGTTCTACAGCATCGAAAACATAAGATATAATAATAAAATTGATGTTAATTAAAAAGAAAGGGAAAGCTGCCATCTATGTAATAAAAAGAGAGGGTGAGCAGCAGGAAAAAGAATGGACCAGAAATTATATTTGAGTGTTGACTGCGGATTTGATAAATTTAAGTGCTGTATCGGCGACTATTTACTCGCCTTTTCATCTAAAATGATTGATGTCACCAATTCTATTAATGCTTTATCAGTAGCAGATGGCGACAACACCTACATAGAATACAAGGGATCTGTATACATGTTCGGTGACAGTATCGATCAAATCATCAGTATGAAATCCAATTTAAAAATGTATGCTGAAGAACTTGATAGTAACCGAAACAAACAACGTTTTAAAGACAGAACTTTCCATATTAGTTTACTCGCAGCAATCGGATACTCGATAGTAGCATATGATACCGTCTATAATCCTGAAAAAGATGTTGACAAACATCTTTTTAGAAACCTCAGTAACTTGCAGTATTTTATCGGTATTGGTTTGCCTTATGGCAGCATGAATGAATGGCCACAGATCAAGGAATTTTTGAAGCAGCGCCATCATTTCAAAATCCGCCGTGGTAGCAAATCCTGTACTTTTGATTTTGACCTGGATCTTTCAAACGCGAATTTCTTATGTAACGCACAGGTAATCACAGCTTTTCTTTTCCAAGGTGCATCATCAGACGGTAATTTAACTATTGATAAGAAGGCCTTACCGTGTATCATGATGGATGCTGGATATAAAACAGTTGGATTATTTGAACTGGCAAAGAATCTGTCGATCAATCCAGAAACCGCGTTCAGTGATACAGATCATGCAATGTACAACATTGATAAGTATGTTGAAGAGAAGGTAAAAAATGCTGGAAGAGAGGACTTTAGTTATCTTCAGGTACAGTATCATGCCAGAGGCGAAGGTAATCCAGCAGTTCGTAAGAACACAACCGTGATCAATGTAAAGGATATCTACGAAAAAGTTTTGGCAGAAGAAGCTATCAAACTGTGTAGCCTATTAGAAGGAAAATATTCATTGGATGACGTTGAAAATATGTTCATAACCGGCGGCACCGGAATCGCATATTATCCTCACATAAAAAAATACATGGCTGAACATCATGGACTTACAAAAGTGGTTTTAACAAATCGTGCTGATGATGGATCCGAAATTTCTCCAATGTACGCTATTGTAATCGGACTGCATAAACAGCTCAAAAACAGGTACAAATAATGGCTAGCTACATTCAAATCAACATCAATACAGCTAATGCGCCACATTTCGCTACGTGGTATCATAACCGCAGCGGTCAAGCAATGTCATTCTTGACCGCTGCCGTACTAAATTACGCAATCAAGCGGCAATTTCTCTTAATCGGCTACGCACCGAAAGACATTTCCCTTGAAGAGCTTCCAAAAGTATTTCAGATCCGCATTAAAGGCAATGAATCACTTGTCAAATGGGAAAACGATTTAAAAATGGCAAGCCTCAATAAACGCCGAACGATTGAGTATATATTGGAACAATCCATCAGTACAGATACGCCCATCCGTTATACACAAGCAGAAATGGATATGAAAATAGCCGAGCTTACTTTCGGATCAACAGCCCGAGAAGAGAAGAGTAGTGTGGCACTTTCATATGTACCGGTGGTAAACGAAAATCCTACTGATAATAGTTCCAATGAAGCGATAACGAAATCAACATCTTCCATGAAACAGGATACCTCAAAAGTTGTTTCTGAAAATAAGGATACCGAAACCGCTTCAAGTAGAACTACCGAGGAAAATAATTCCGATAATATATTCATGAACAGTGCATTTGCTGGCCTAGAATAAAAAGGATGATGACCATGCATATAACAAAGAAAAAACGAGATGCAATTGTCAAACTGCACCGTCAGGGCGAGTCGATCGAACTTCTGACCGCCATTAGCGGTCTCAACCGAACCACCATTACATCCATTATCAAAAAAGATGATAGTGAAAAGCTTTTTCGCGAATTCAATATGGTAAGTGAAAAATTATCGTTTGAGCGTTGATAAGTATTTCTGATCAGGTAAGAATTTACAAAGCTCATCTGATGTGATAAAATACCTATTACAAAACCCGCTTTCCGGCATAACATAATCAATCTGCAGAATTGCTGCAGCCGATTATGTTATGCTTTTTTTGTGCCCAAAATTTGAATTTGTGAAAGGATTTTAAGATGATAAAAATGAAATCAGTTCCCATTATTTTCCTCATATTCATGTTCATCATATTGACGATCCCAGCATATGCCGCTGACACCAAAAAGATCACCAGCGTAAACATCCAGAGAATTTATAAAGCAAAGGAGGGCGAAATCAATCCAGATCAAGTATCTTTTAAGCCCGGCCGTTCCGAGTATACCATCACTTATCAGGGAATGTATGATGCCAGCGATTTACCAATCGGTTCTTATATGGACTATAAGATTACCCTTAATGCTAAAAAAGGGTATGATTTCGAATGGTTAAAAGAGCGAAATTGTCTTTCAGATTCCGGGACAATACAGGGACTCTCTATATCTGAAGATTACTCATCCTGCAGTTTTACCCTTCATGCCTATCCGCTTCCAATGGTTTTAAATCAGCCACAGCAACTCCGCTGGAAAGGCACCGACGCAGAATGGGATCCTGTTGAGCATGCCGACTCATATCATGTGACTATATACACCATCGAAAAGGACGGCCGTCTTACCCAACGTGGAAAAGAACTTACATGCAGCACAACCTCTATCAACACCAGAGAAATTCTATATTCAAAACCAGGAGATTATATTTTTAAAGTCGAAGCTGCCAGCGACCAAACGTACCTGTATACCAGTAAAAAAGCAGAGCTGGCTTATAATCATTCAAAATATCTATCTTCTGAAGATATCGGCTATTATACAGGATACTGGCAGAAGAAAAATGGTTCGCAACTCTATAAACTTGCTTCCACCGAACGCGCTGAATATGATAGCGAATACCTTATAAGTGGCCGATACCTCATAAACGGAGACTATTACACTTTTAACGAAAGCGGCGAGCTGCTGACTGGATGGCAATCATTCAATGAACAATGGACATATCACGATGAAAACAGCGGAAGAGCAGTTCGCGGGTGGTATTCAAAAGCAGGCAAAAAATACTTCTTTGATCCCACGTCATCCATTATGACCACCGGCTGGCGGACGATCGATCATCAAAGATATTATTTCGATCAGTCTGGGGCCATGGTCACGGGCTGGCAAAAAATTCACGGAAAGATATATCTGTTCCATAAAAACGGATCTCTAAACCTTAACACGGTAGTGATCCAAGGGAAAACCTATAGTTTTCAATCCGATGGCAGTCTCATTCAGTAACCAGTAACATATTTTCAATGAAAAGGCAGGAATGCATTTATGCTCAGTTTGATTTTAAAAATACTACGCGATAAAGTAGGAGAGTTGTACAATTCCATCAATCGAAAGATGCAGCCCTTACCATTTGGGGATGATCAGGACTATATCCTTGATTCCGACACCGTAACTGTATCCGATTTCTGGAAGGATTTTAAAAAGTATAGCCAGAGCCCTGCTCTGATCGGTGTATTTTATGTATTTTTACTTCTCAACATAATAATAAATTTATTTATTATTATCATGTCCATTTCTAATCTTTCCAATCACTGCTTAAGAAATCATTTATTATCGCTCGTAATGGCACTTTTCTGGCTATTTGTGCCTCCGATTATCTGGATGTATTCTACCAGATACGTTTTTTGGAACTACCATCTGTATAAATATGGTAGTCTCATCCTCCTAGCATTGAATGATCTAATAATCATCCAGAAGTTCATAATGAGCAGCTTTTATCCGTCCTTGATCCATTTTCTCTCAATTATTCCGGTGGGAGAGTACATTGGTAAGGACATGATCATGCAGCTGGGCGTTTTCTTATTTGCCGGACTTCCGCCTCTGATCCCCATCTATATCGGATGCAAGTTATATGGCACATTCTCTTCGGACCTAGTCCTGGATGAAATCGATCGCTTTAAACTCGATCAGTACATAGATTTCCGGAAATCCAAAGAATTTGCTTATGATTTTAAAGCAGTCCGCTATCTTTCAACGGGATCCCAGTTTGTTGTAAAAGAGTTGGACCGATTTTTGCATATGTACTGTGACGGTACAACCGGCACCGCAAAAACATCCAGTGTGCTCACGGTTGCCATTGCGGACGACCTTGATCAGAAAGTATATAACGAGGATTATCAGAAAAAAGCCTGCTACAAAGCCCTGAAAGAGGGGAAATTACGGATTTGCGCCCCATTCAATGGAACTGATTTTTCCATCAATTACTTTGAGCCGATACTTTTAGAAAATCCAAACGCAGACAAACAGATTGAAAAAGAAAATGCCAGCAGAAGAGAGTTGTACCGGCATCTCAAGTTTGACTCTCAATCCGCTGGCATCACCGTGGTTGCGCCCAATGCGGCATGGGCGGATCAGTGCTACCATATGGCCAAAAACCGCAAACTGAAGATCCATAGGATTGACCCGATTTTAAAAGACAGAAAACACAAAGAAGGTTTCACCGGCTTCAATCCTTTTAAAATCGATCCCGCACTGACCGGAAAGGAGCTGGCAACCACCATCACGGCCCAGGCCTCCAATTTCGCTACCGTAGTCCAGTCCATTTATGACCAGTCAGGCGTATCCGATCCTTATTTTTCGAGTCTCAACGAAACAGTAACTGTCAGCATAGCAGAACTATTAATGCTGACTTACCATCTGGTGCACCCCGGACAGGTTCCCAAAGCATCCGATGTGCAGAACCTGATCAACGACTGTAGTCGCTGCCGCCCATATCTGGATGCACTTATTAAGCACTATTCCGTTCACAGCGTCAGAGACAGCGGAAATGACCGCACAGAACAGGTTGCTGAAGTTGTGGATGTAGGGCAGTGGCAGCAGGTATACACCACTATCAACAATGACCTTCTGGGCGAAAATAAAGCAAATATGTACGATCGCTGCAATGGTCTGCGAAACCTGATCAACAATTTCCTAAATGATCCTCTGGTCCGCGATGTTTTTGAAGCAGAAGAGACCGTTGATATTGATAAAGCCCTGGAGTACGGTGAGATCATCATATTAAATTATGCCCTTGAGCGAGGCGATTCTGTGGCAACCGGTTTTGGCCTGTTTTTCCTGCTTTCCTATGAAACGGCCGTCCTCAGGCGTCCTGGATCAGAAAATGACCGTATCAAAAATTTTATTTACATCGATGAGCTTCCTGTGCTCCTGCATCCGAAACTGCAAAGTTTCTTCACACTGTTCCGCCAGTACCGGGTTGCTGTCATCTGTGCCATCCAGACACTGGATCAGGTAAAGAAGATACAGCTTGACAGCATCATGCTCGGTAACTGCGCACACCAGATCATATTTGGACGCGTAAGCACCACGGAAATGGATATCTTTTCCAAAATGGCTGGCGAGACCCTGGAACACGTCACACAGGAAACTGTTACGGAAACAGCAATCACCGCAGAGCTACCGGCTTACTCATATTCCAGGCGCTCTACACCTACCTTATCCGAACGTTTTTCTGGCACGGTATTCCGGTATTTGGGCTTTCAGGAAGTTATATTCTTTTCCGTAAACAATTCTTCACCCATTTATCCCTTTAGGGGAAAAGTGAATTTTCTGCCCAAACCGAGAGAGAAGAGCGCCCCAAGACTAAAGATCGAATGGGAGCCATTCATGCCAGGACCGTTGCATCCATCCGTTTTTGAAAAACGATTCAGCGTTGCCCACATATCATCAAACGGGTATTTTTCTTCAGGCAAACCAGGAAATTATTTCCTCGCAGGAAATAAAAAATCCATTCCAGAACCCCAGGTCCAGACGGATCTGACCACAGAAACAACTGAAGCTGTCTCAGATGCAGAAGATCAAACGCCAGTAGAGCCGACCCATATCATAACCCCCACGGAACACACCGATGGCATCTTCTTCGGTGAATGAAAATGAAAGGAACGCGAATACCACCGCATATACCATGTCCTATTCCCCATTTCGATTTGATAGCACCACAACCATTAAATCCATTCAGGTCCCTAGATCATCAGGAGCATGGCAATCCATCACAAAAAATGAATTGTCTGATCTGGAACTGCTCATCCTATCCATAGTCTATGAGCTGCAGTATTGTACCGCATCTCAGGTAAGAGATTTTCTATTGTTTTGTGGGTGTGAAAACAGATTCAAGCGTTTTTCCGACGGAAACGGTAATCCCTATCGAAACCCCATCCATGCTCTGATACGCAAAGGATTGTTGATCCCACTTTCCATATTTCGCGGCGGAACAGCAAGCGGACCGTCTATCCTGCAGTTAAGCTCATTTACAAATAAATTAATGGAATTATTATTCCCGCATCCCAGAATTTTTGATCATTTTCCAAACCGTACTGCAAATGATCCATCCACAATTTTAACAGTTCTGGTCCGCAATAGCGCCTGCATCAATATTCTGAGAAGCAATCACCAGATATTCCTTGCGCAGGCCATTGAGAATGCCCCATCTATTCCCCATATCTGCCTTAAGACGCGTTTGCAGGGGCAGATCTTAGTATTTCCCTACCGTTCAAATAAAAAGGCATTAAAAGCGGAACTGGATCGTCAAAATGCCACTTCCTATCAGACATGCATAGTGATCGCCGAAACTTTAGATGATGCAAGGAAATTGAACCACTTTCTGGACACCAGCCATTTTAAAACACCTTTACTCTTTAGCACCGATGCTTCGCTGAAGAACCCAGAAATTCCACTTCTTAAACACTTATACCAATTCACGAATGGGCATATGGAGTGCCTGGCACTTTCTGATACCTAAGAAAGATCGAAGCTTAAATCAGTAACCGTTTCAATACCACAGGAGGACAAAAATTACGATGTATTTGATATGTTTCTTACTTT